>Ga0209284_10000071_pt1 | contig 140647 bp, 115 predicted proteins | sample FRY03_FD_187211 | JGI IMG/M metagenome (GOLD analysis project Ga0209284, IMG submission 187211) | Freshwater microbial communities from Lake Fryxell liftoff mats and glacier meltwater in Antarctica - FRY-03 (SPAdes) (version 2) | ecosystem: Environmental > Aquatic > Freshwater > Ice > Glacier...
AACTCGGGCCTGACGTTTTCCTATGTCGTTTCACTTCGAGCCAGTCTGGTCATGGACTCTGACGCTCATTGCCAGTGTGGCAATGCTGGCCGTTTTATGGCTGGGATATCCTCGGCGAATTCGACAGCTTTCCGCTGGCTGGCGACGTACTCTGATCACGCTGCGATTGGCAATTATTGTCGTTTTGTGTTTGTTGCTGCTGCGACCATATGTCGTCTTCGAAAGTCATGATGAGTCTGATTCCATCCTGTATGTTCTGACCGATGCCAGTCGCAGCATGCAGACGGAAGACATTCCCGGTGGCGGAACACGGCGTCAGGCGTTGCTCAGAATTCTGGCGGAGGCTGAATCGGGATTGAAAGCCATCGGCGAAAAAGCCGAGATCCGCTTTCGCGATTTTTCCGACGTGCTGCAGACGGTTCAGAATCCCGAAGACAAGTCCGACGGCGCGATGACGGCGAATGGAAAAATTCTGGAGTTGCTGTCCGAAGAAATTGGCAAAGATCGCGTGCCCGCTGTGCTGTTTCTGGGCGATGGACGTCAGGCCGCTTCCGGCTCGCTGGATGTGGATCCAACACAGGTGGCACGACTGTTCGGCAAGCTGCAACGGCCGATTTATTCGGTCGGGTTCGGCAGCCCCGAAGCGTTATCTGCGTCGCTTGATCTGGCTCTGGATGACCTTGACCTGTCTCGCGAAGTGTTTCAAGGCAATGTGTTGCCGATTCGCGTCAAGTTGCGAGCCAATGGGGCTCAGGGACAGCCGGTGCGGGTTCGAGTCTACCTGGAAGATCGCACGGGCAAGCAGGACGGTGAAAGTGGTGAGATGGTGGCAGTGCCAGTCACTGAGGATACTCGTCCGATCGCCATGCACACTCCGCAATCCGCTGCTGAAGAATTCATCATTCAGCTTCAAATCGCTCCACAGCAATTCGGCGATCTGAAACTTGCCGTTGAAGCAGAACCGCTGCCGGGCGAAGTCCGCAAGACGAACAATCGCGTGGAGACCATTATTCGCGTCGGTCGCGGCGGCATTCGCATCGCTTACTTTGATATTATCCGTCCGGAAACAAAGTGGCTGATGAAAATGAACGACAGCAGCCGAATTCAGGTGGACTATCAGCCGATTCGCGCTCGCTACTTTCGCGAACGCAACAAAACACCAATTCCGGATCGGTTCTTCGTGGAGGGCGCATACGACGGGTTCATCATTGGTGATGTCCCGGCAGATGCGTTCACTCCGCAGCAGATTCAGCAAATTGCGATTTGCTGTAATCGCGGTGCCGGATTGATGATGACAGGCGGTCGTGAAAATTTTGGACAGGGTGGTTACGGGAAAACAATTCTGGCCCCGCTGTTTCCCATTGAGCTGCCTGCTGAAAACCTCCAACTGACTGATCCGCAAAAAATGCTGCCAGCCCGCGACGGACTTGGACATTACGTCATGCAGATCGCTGCGCCAGATCAAAATCGCGGTCGCTGGGATCAGCTACCGCCGCTCACGGGGGCGAATCTGTTGATACCTAAGCAGGCGTCACTGGCTCAGATACTTGCAGTCTCGGATTCTGGCCATCCGTTACTCGTTGGACAAACCGTCGGAGCATCGCGCGTGCTGGTGTTCGCAGGTGATACGACATGGCAGAACTGGTACATGGAAGGCTATGCCGAAGAGCACACTCGCTTCTGGCGGCAAGCCATTTTGTGGCTCACGCATAAAGACGCCGACACGGATCAGCGCGTCTGGGTTGTGGCCAATCCTCGTGATCTGACACCTGGGCAGCCTTCGGAACTTTCCTTCGGGGCTCGTGATGAGCAAGGACGTCCGAAGGATGATGCAGTCTTTGAATTATCCGTCACCAACCCTGCGGGCAAAAGCACATCGCTCACGCCACGAGCCGGTGTTGGTCTGAGCCTGGCAGATTTCACAGAGACTCTTGAAGCCGGCGATTATTGGGTTCGCGTCAAAGCCACTGAGGACGGACAGCCGATTGCTGGCATTGCCACGACACGATTTCATGTCAATGCGCGTGATCCGGAACTTGATGATCCATCATCTGATTTTTCACTGCTGCGAGAAGTCTCACATTCCAGCGGCGGCGAATTTTTCACACCCGATGGGTTTCTGGAACGCATCAATCAGTGGGCAAAAGACGGCCTGCCAGGCGTCGCACTCAAGCGACAGGAACGCTTGAGTCTTTGGGACAACTGGTTTGTACTTTTGTTGTTGGTCGTGCTGATGACCAGCGAGTGGGCGATTCGCAAGAAACGCGGTTTGGTGTAGTGCTTTTGGCGAGAAGCAGAATCCGGTCTCCCAATGATATCGCCACGCTGAGGGAATCCGACCTGAGACAGGTTGGACTACGTAGGCAGATCTGTCTCAGATCTGCATTCTTCCGCAGCGGAAGCGATAATCGACTGCGTGGCTGACATCGAGGCAAAGGTGATTCCTTTCCTGCCGCTCGCGTCATTGCATGTCATGCAGGAAAGTATCATCGGGCATCAGATTTACGGGCTGGCTGGTTCAAGAGCTTTAACACGAGCTTCCAACGCAGCGTTGGCTTTTTTGGCGTCCTCTGCTGTGTTCCTGGCATCCAATCCGATCACGACGCCGGCGGCTGCGGCAGCCAGAACGACGAACATCGGCAGGTTGAACGCACCGAACTGGCCACGCACAACTTCAGCGTCAGAAACAATAGCTGGAACTGCCGACGCTGTTGGTGGCGCGGTGTCGGCATTCCACAAACGAAACTCTGTCGTACCAACAGGAGTGACAATCGCGTGCAATCCTGGACGCATACCACTCACGGTCGCGAATCCATCGGCATCGCTCACCACAGCGGCCACTTCTTTGTCACGGAACGTCACAGAGACCTGTTCACCGACCACAGGATTGCCCTGCAGATCAACGATGCGCGCCTTCAAGACTCCCTCAGGCTGCAGCTTGACATCCTGCACCAGTGATTCGTATTCAGAAGTTTCTTCAACAGGTGTTGCTGTCGTGCGTTGTTCGGCGGTGAGCAAAGGTCCGTTTGCAACAACAGCGAGTGTGAGTGACCAAGTGACGAATCGAGTGAATCGTGATTTGAGAAATGACATTACGGGGGGTCCTTCGTACTTAGCAAGGAGGCGAATGTGACAGTTGCGATCATCAGCGGACGGAGTCTCAGACTCCGCTTAAACGGATGCACAACAGATTCACAAAAGAGAGGAGAGAGACAGGCAGGAGAGAGGTGAACGAATTCAGTCAGAAGGCGGGATACCAGCAGAATCAATTTTGGGCAAACCGATGTCCTCGGTTGAGCACCATCATTGACTTGAATCCAAAGATAGTCGAATCGGCATTTTCCTGAAATAGGAGTTTGCCCTTGAAAACACCGCCGAATCGGCCGTTTTTTGAAATTTACTAAACGGCCCTGGCGCCTCACCCTGATGAATGACCGCCAGATAGTCCCGCAAAGCTTGACGACTGCCGTCTGATTCATTGAGCAACAAACACGTCATCGCCCAGCTATCGCGGTAGTCGTCTGCATCCATGCTCTCCGCATTCGGGATGTTTTCCAATGCCTGCAACGACGGCGACCAACCTACTCGTGCTTTCCAGCGAGCCGATTTTGTGCGGCTGGAATCTGACCGAGAAAAATCTGGCTCTTCCAAATATTCGGCAAGCCCTTCATCGATCCAAAGCGGCAGAAATGGCAGGTGCTGATGCAGGATTGCGTGTGTGACCTCGTGCCGCAGGTCCGTAATCAGAGTTCGACTGCGATATGCGTAGACCTGATAAACATCGCCATTTCGATAGAAAATGGCTTTTCGCTGGCGCGATTGAGGAATCGTATTCGCCAGAAATCGCAGATAGCTGCCCTGATCGCGAAACAGAATGATCTGAATCGGTTTTCCATTTGGCTCAACGGCCAGCAGTTCCCGCAATTCGTGTGCGACATCGTTGACGTTTTGCCAAACTTCGGCCATGCCAGGATCGAACTCTGCAAAAACTTCGACGTTGCCGTTTTTGTCTTCGACCACCCACCGCGACTGTTGAGCCTGTGCGGTCAGGGGCAGGGCAAGCAATATCAGGATTCGGATTGCTGAATGCAGCATTACCATCGACCAACCGCTGGGTATTCGAAAGATTTGGACTGAAAAACGCATGTCCGGAATCGTCACGCATTCGGGAAATCTGGTCAACGGGAGTTTCGCATGACGGCATTCCCAAGCCTGTGCGTGTCTGCGAGAATTCAATTCTTGGCAAGATTGGGACTCCGCACTTGCGGCTCCTTGATTTGAGCCGCCGGGTGCCAGCTGCGTTGTCGATATCCTGTATTCTCGCAACCCGAAACGTAAGTGAGGGATTGATTTTTCAATTCGGCGGTGTGCCCAAAAATCCCTCGCTGACGCTTCGGGTTGTGATAATGGCATTTCTTTTTGGGCCGGATCATCACCCAGGATGTGGAACATCGCAACTTCAAAATCAGCGCTTTGCGGCTCACTCAATTAACAACGATCCAGTTTCTGTTCTGTTTTCACATCGATACAAGCCATGACGAATCCAACTTCAACCCGTTTGTTTCTGGGCCTTGATCTCGGCGGCACGAATGTCAAAGCTGGCGTTGTCGATGACAATGGCACTGTGATTTCGTCATGCAGTGTCCCAACAGATGCGATCGACGGGCCCGAGGCAGGCGTTGAAAATATCGCGGAAGCTGGACGCCAGGCGGTTGCTGCTGCCAAGATTTCAATGAGCCAGATCGTCGCCATCGGACTCGCGACTCCGGGCACAATGGATATCCCCGGAGGCATGCTGTTGGATCCTCCGAACTTGCCTGGTTGGATCAACTTTCCGATTCGTGACCGTGTCGCCGCTCAACTACAACGCCCGACAATTCTGCAGAATGACGCCAATGCGGCAGCGTACGGCGAGTACTGGGCGGGCTCAGCAAAGAACGTCCGCAGTCTGTTGTTCTATACGCTTGGCACAGGACTTGGCGGCGGCGTGATCGTGGACGATCACATTATCGAAGGCGAACATTCACACGGCTCTGAACTTGGCCACGTCATCCTTGAAATGGACAACGGTCGCTTATGTACTTCCGGGCAATTCGGTACCGCCGAAGCCTACGTCAGCGCCACGGCGCTGCTGAAACGATTCCGTGAAGCACTGGATAACGGCACCGTCACTTCGGTTAGCAACCGCATCGACAACGGCGAAGAACTAACGCCTCGTCTGATCGCCGAAGAAGCAGAACACGGCGATCATCTCTCCGCAGAACTCATCATGGAAATGGCGCGCTACCTCGGCGCCACGATCACGAGCGCGGTGCATGTCATTGATCCAGCCATGGTGCTACTCGGTGGAGCCATGACATTCGGCCGACATGAAACAGCGGTTGGTCGCGAATTCCTACGCCGGGTTCATCAGGAATTCCGATCCCGAACATTCGCGACTCTCGCCGACAAAATCAGCATCGACTACGCCTCCCTCGGCGGCGACGCTGGTTTCATCGGCGCTGCAGGATGTGCTCGGCGAGCGGTTGATCTGCAGCCTAAAGGCTGTACTCCAGCGCTGGAGTACAGGCTTTAGCCTGCGATTCACCAGCGATGTCTCACTCAATACTAATGATTCAGTAAAAACTCACTGCTGTGGTCGCCAAACTCTGATCCAGCCGGGACGAGTACTGTAGGGGGGAGGAACCGACGCTAAACGGGAATTTCCCAATTCTCAACACTCAGCCCCGGAATCGCCAACAAATCACTGTCCGTTGAAACCACTACGCAGTTACCCAGCGACATTGCGATCGCAGCAAGCATGATATCGATCACCCGCATCGGACGACCTCGCCGCCGCAGGTCGGCATAAAGACGGCCGTAGATTTCTGACGCAGATCGGTCGAGTGGCCAGCACCTTAAATATTTCAGACACCGCAGTATCAATGCCTGATTCGCAAGACGAGACGAACTCATTTCCAACCCATAAAATAGCTCAGCAATCACTGGTTCACATGTGCCAATTCGGCAACCACGCCGACGCGCGTGCTCCAGATATCCCATAAGCGGACTGCGATTGTTAGCCATCGACGTTATTGCGTTCGAATCAAGCAGATGCCGGTTCACTCCCATAATTACGCCAACTTATCGCTGTGTTCAAAGAAATGATCCTTCTCCCATTGCTTTCGAGCTAACCGATCAGCCTCCAACGCGGCGAGTTCATGTTCGGTGAATATCAGAGGCTCTAAGGCATTGACCGCTTTAATCCATGCTTCAATCCCTTCCGGCGAATCGTCCCATTCGTCTTCATCGACTTCAGTCGTTTCGCTTGCGGGCGTCAATTCAATCACCACCTCAGTCCCATCCGCCAGATCATCTGGCGCGGGGATTTCAATCCGGCGGTCTTGAACGATAGTACGAATCGTTGTCATTTGGTTTCCCCTGAATAATCAGCCATGAATTGAAGCCAAGACCATCTACGAAACACATCAATGATTCAGCAGAAACTCGCTGCTGTTCAACATCGCCCAGAAGACATCAGCCATGGCGGATTTTGGGTCGCCAGTCGTGCCGCCATCGGTGATGAATTTGCCAATGGTTGCCCGTTCTGAATCTGTAGGACTGCGGCTGAACGCAGCAACGAACAGCGTGTCGAGCTTTTCGTCATTCGTCATCAAAGGGAAGTCGGCAACGGCCCGCAATGTTTGACTGTTGTCCAGCGTTGTCGCATCGTCAATGAACTCACCGTTCATCATCGCCAGCGCCTGCAGGATTGTTGTTTCTTTCATCAACGGTGATTCGTTTTCGTCGCGAAACAACTCCAGAAATCGGCCACGAGGCGTATCACCATCAATCACAAATGGGTTGTCAGTGCGATACGGCTGATAGTATCCAACGGCTTCGGCGAGGCTGTCGAAGAATTGTTCCGGCGTCAGTCCACGCAAAGCCGCGCGGGCAAACTGGTTCGGATCGGCCTGACTTGCGTAAGTCTGGCGACTCGTCGTCTGATACACACGAGTCGCCGTAATTGTCCGAATCAGAAACTTCAGATCATAGTTGTGAGCGATGAATTGCTCGGCCAACAGTTTCAACACTTCCGGATGTGACGGTGGATTGTTGTCCGAAAAGTCATCGATCGGCTGCACAATTCCCTGCCCCAGAAACTGAGCCCACAGTCGATTGACGGCCATCTTCGCAAACCATGGATTGTCGCGGGCCGTGATCCAATTCGCCAGAACTTCGCGCGGCTGCGGTTTTTCCTTCCAGTCCGGTTCTGCTCCCGTCAGAAATTTTGCGTTGACCACATTGCCAGTGGAAGGCACTTTGATGGAATGAGCCTCGGCATCTTCACGCACATTCATCATCATCGCCGGGTTGTCAGGATCGGCGTTGTCCGGTCGCTGGAATCCAGAATAGAACGCCGCCATGCTCCAGAACTGATCGCGTTTCCATTTGTCGAACGGATGATCGTGGCACTGAGCACAATCTAATCGCACACCAAGAAACGCGCGCGATGTGCCAGTGGCAAGATTCTCCGGCTGCAACTGGCGCACGATGAAAAACGCGCTCGGCGAATTCGCTGACTGCAGCAATCCCGGCTGATTGTTCCCGAAGTCGATCGGCGTCGTGATGAGTTCTCGCACAATCTGATCATACGGCGTATCTTCAGAAAAATGCTTCCACAGCCATGCTTCAAAACCCGGAACCAATGCGCGGGTTCCTGGTTCATTGAACGCCTGAGGAATCAACGCATTGCGCCAGATGATGGTGAAGTGTCGCACAAACGCCGGGCCGTCAAGAAGCTGCTCGACAAGTTGGCTGCGTTTGGTTTCTGATGTGCTATCCAGAAATTCGCGAGTTTCCGAAGTGGCGGGAATCCTCCCGGCGAGATCAAGATACAGCCGCCGCACGAATTCTTCATCGGTCGCCGCCGGAGCTGGTTCGACCGCGTTGCTGGTCCAGGCGGCCTCAAACAGCCGATCGATTTCCGCCGCCGTTTCACCGACCGATTTCTGCAATATCTTCGCAGATTCAGGCGGTTGAGCGTATGCGGCTGTATGAAAGGCGAACCAAGCGGTCAGAATGAGTCGAATCTTCATGGTTGCCTCATCTCTAATTCCCGGCGAGCGGTGTGGCGTCAGCCCACCGGTACATTGCGATTTGTGATTATAGTAGCCATCACTCTCCGAGTGATGAATGCCAAGGGCCGCGTTTAGCGGCCGTAGTCATTCAGAGAGTGCCGAAGTAATTGCGAAATATACCCGTTTCGGTTCCGTTTCGCATCTGGAAGATGTAAACCGGCCGTCTGATTTGTCTGTTGAAATCCCTTTTTTGCCGCATTTCCCGAACGCGATCTTTCGTGACACCAACTTCCCCGTCTGCCGCCAATCGAATCACCATGGCCATCACCGAACTCGACGTCGGTGGTGCCGAGCGAGCGTTCGTGCAGATTGCGATCGGCCTGAAAACTCGCGGCTGGGACATCAACGTGATTATCTTACGCGACGCCGGACCACTGGCGGAACCGCTTCGTCGAGCGGGGATTTCTGTCGAAGCACTCCACTGCGGCGGCCCGGCGGATATTCGCGCGATCGGTCGGATGAAGCACTCGCTGCTGAAGAATCCGCCAGCGGTGTTGCTCACATTTTTGCATCAGGCCAATATTGTCGGCCGACTGGCAGCCAAGGGCGTGGGAGTCAAAACCGTCGTCTGTGGTGTGCGAGTCGCTGATCGTCGCTGGTCGGTTCGCATCCCGGAGGCTCTGACAAAGCATCGCGTGACGCACTATGTGGCGGTTAGTAAATCGGTAGCAAAAATTCACTGCGACATCTGCCGCATTGCGCCGCAAAGCATGACCGCCATTTACAACGGCGTGGACTTACAGGCAATTGACGTTGCAGTTCCTGTTCCTCGCCGCGAAATTAAATGCAGCGACAATGACCAGGTGATTCTGTGCGTCGGCAGATTGACTCACCAGAAATCACCGCTCGATGTTATTGAAGCGTTCAACATATTGCGTGAGCTTGATCCGATCGGACATCAACATCGAAAGCTGGTGTTCGTCGGGAATGGACCGCTAAATCCCGCACTGCAAACGCTGATTCAGGAGCAGCAACTCCAGGAACATGTCTACTTGCTGGGATGGCGATCCGATGTGGCGTCCGTGATGAAATCATCGACCGTGCTTGTCCTCGCATCGAAGTGGGAAGGACTTCCAAATGTCATTCTGGAATCGCAGGCCGCTGGTTTGCCCGTGGTCGCATCGGCAGTTGATGGTTGTCGGGAAGTCATCGAAGACGGTGCGACCGGGCTACTGTTTCCGGCCGGCGATACGGACGCATTGGCCTCAGTGCTGCGAGAGTTGTTAGGCTCCAGCAATGGCCCAAATGCGGCAGCGGAACAATTGCGGTCTCGCCTGTCTTCGTCGGCACGAGAATTCGTGGAGTCGCGATTTTCGTGGGAAAAATGCGTCGCCGAATACGACAAACTGTTGAGAAATCTGCAATCCGGTGAAACTTGAGGCTGTGATCGTCAGGTCAGTGGATGAAGCGACGCGGATTGGTCAGAATGTGCAAATACCGAGAGAAAATGGTGTGTTGCGCGTCGCTTCACACACCTGACAAAACACCCACAAACCAAGGTTCAACACGTTGACAAACGGCGCTCACTATACGGTACTTGCCCGCCGATTCCGGCCTCAGGCGTTTGACGACGTCGTCGGTCAGGAACACGTTTCCCGCGCGCTGACGAATGCCATCAAAGCCGGGCGCGTCGCTCATGCGTACATGTTCACTGGTGCGCGCGGCGTTGGCAAAACTTCCACCGCGAGAATTCTTGCCAAAGCATTGAATTGCCCAAACGCGAAGGATGGCGTCCCCTGTAACCATTGCGAAATCTGTGATGGGATTTCCGCTGGCAACGACGTGGACGTCCTCGAAATCGACGGTGCATCGAATCGCGGCATTGATGATATTCGCTCGCTGCGCGCCAACGTCGGTGTGCGTTCAATGCGGACTCAGTACAAAGTGTACATCATCGACGAAGTTCACATGCTCACCAAAGAAGCCTTCAACGCACTGTTGAAGACTCTGGAAGAACCACCGCCGAATGTGAAGTTTGTCTTCTGCACGACGGAACCAAACAAAGTTCCCGACACGATTTTGTCTCGTTGTCAGCGATTTGATTTTTCGAGCATCAATGATATTTCGATCGCCGATCGACTTCGCGAAATCGCAAAACTGGAAGGCTTCGAAGTTGCCGAAGACGCATTGGAACTTGTCGCCCGCCGAGCTCGCGGATCAATGCGAGACAGCCAATCGTTGTTTGACCAGTTACTCGCGTTCAGCGATGGAACTGTTTCCGCAGAAGACGTGCATCGCATGCTGGGGACTGCCGGTGACGAACGACTCGTCGAACTGTTCAATGCGATTGTCGAACATCGGCCCGGCGAAGTGCTGGCTCAACTGGACGCAGCATTCGGGACCGGCGTGCAACCCGGTGAGCTCATGGACCAGGCGATCGGATACGTCCGCGATCTGATGGTGACGGTCAGCGGTGGGGCCAAAGTGCCACTCTGCAGCGTCGCAACGCGTCATCGTGAGATCCTGATGCAGCAGGCAACTCGCTTGAGCATGCATTCCGTGATGGCCGCATTTCAGATTCTGTCGGACGGCAAGAATCAGATGTTCCGCAGCACGTTCGCTCGCACCGTGCTGGAAATGGCAATGGTGCAACTGAGCCTCCTGGAAAACCTGAGCGCGATCAGTGATTTGCTGTCTGGACGAATGCCTGCGTTGCCGGAACTGCCGGCGAGCCAACCGGTAACGCCAGCGGTTGTTGAAAAAAAAAACATTGAACCAGTGAAGGTTGCTGTACAAGCGCCAGTGGCAACGGCAGATCCTGAAGATCAGTCTGATCGGTCGGATCAGACCCATCCGGCGAATCTTGTAGATCTGACTGATCAGTCGGATCCGACCGATCTTGTAATGGAAATCGCACCGGAAATCGCACCGGAGATCGCGCTCACTCAGGAAAATTGTCCAGCGTTGTTTCAAAAGCTGCTCAGCGCCTTGGGCCTGACAATTTCTGCGGGACTTAAACAGGCGAGCGGCCTGCAACTGGGTTCCGACAATCGACTTGAAATCCTGCTGGATTCCTCCAGTGAGTTCGCTCGCAAGGCACTCGATCAAGTGGAAAATCGGGCTCGCATTGAAGCCGAAATTCTGCGACTGACCGGGCGAACAGTTTCCGTTGCGCTGCGTCTTACGGCACCTCAAAAGCAGGTTTCAAAGCCCGTTGCTGAACAGCCAGGTACGACCACTGCAAAAAAGACTGTCGAAAAGAATGTCAACTCTGGCACATCATCGAACCAGAGAAGTACTAAAGCTGAAGCAGGACCACCGCCTGCCACGCCGCTTCGCAACCTGATGGGCGAAGTCGATCCAGGCAGCGATTTGTTTGTTCGCGAAGTGATGGAGGTATTCGGTGCCACAGTCGTTAGAATCACAAATGCGCCCGCCGTGCAGTTGGTTACGACGGACAGTGATGATTCAGACGCTGGCGAATAAGAACAAGTATTCACGAAAGGAAAACAGTATGTTTGGCGGATTGAAGAACATAGCAAACCTCATGCAGCAAGCCGGAGAAATCAAAGGCAAGGTTGCAGCAGCAAAAGAACGCGTCGGTAAGCTTCGCGTCGAAGGCGCTGCCGGACCGGATCTGGTACGCATCGTTATGACGGGCGAAATGATGGTCCTGAGCGTTTCGATCGAACCGAATCTGATCGCGTCAGGCGATCGTCAGATGATCGAACAACTCGTAAACGCCGCCATGAACGATGCACTTCACAGGGCAAAATCCGCAGCCGCCGCAGAAATGGCCGACATTGCGGAAGGCATGAATGTACCGGGCTTGCAGGAAGCCATGGCGAAGATGGGAATGGGCTAGACGATCGACTCCAACACCATGAACCATCCAGCTCAACAGCCACGTGGAACCGTTGTGCTTTTCGCCACAACCGTTTTCATCAGCGCGTTTCTGTTGTTTCAAATTCAGCCGCTCATCAGCAAAGCGATTCTGCCGTGGTTCGGCGGCACACCAGGTGTCTGGACGACATGCATGTTGTTCTTTCAGACTCTGCTATGCGGCGGCTATACTTATTCGCATTTGCTGACGGACAAATTGCCGACTCGCTGGCAGGCGATGCTGCATGTGACATTGCTCGTCGTGACGCTGGCGTTTCTCAACATTCTGCCATCGATCGAATGGAAACCTGACGGCAATGCATCTCCAACGCTGCGGATCGCGTTGCTCCTGCTATCAACAGTCGGACTGCCGTATTTCATTTTGTCCACAACTGGTCCACTGTTGCTGCGTTGGTTCAGTTTGATTGAACCCGGAACATCGCCATATCGCCTGTACGCACTCTCCAACGTTGGATCATTGCTGGCACTATTGTCGTATCCGTTTCTGTTCGAGCCGCTTATGCGGCTTTCGATTCAGGCGAACACCTGGTCCATCGGGTTCTGCGTGTTTGCGGCGTTGTGTATCGGATGCATAGTGCGATTGTGGAAACTGCCGCAGGGCGAACTCTCGCGCCCGGAAGCCGCGAAATTGGTCGAGCAGAAATCCCGACGAATCCATTTCGGAACTTACGTCGTCTGGTTTCTGCTGGCGATGGTTGCATCCACGATGCTGCTGGCCGAAACAAACGAAGTCTGTCAGGACGTGGCCGTCATCCCGTTCTTGTGGGTGATCCCACTTTCGCTGTATCTGCTCTCATTCATTTTGTGTTTCGAAAGTGACCGCTGGTATCGTCGCAACTGGTACGCACTCGCCACAGCCGTGCTGGTTCTCGCGATCTGCTGGCTGCAAAGTTTCGGGTTAAAAACATTTCTGCCGCTGCAACTGGCGATCTACTTCGGAACGCTTTTCAGCATCTGTATGTTGTGCCATGGCGAACTTGCTCGAATGCGTCCGGCTGCAGAATCCCTCACTGCGTTCTATCTGACACTGTCTGCTGGAGGAGCGGGAGGAGGCTTGTTTGTCGGGCTTCTGGCACCGATGATTTTTCCTGCGTTCTGGGAGCTCTACCTAGGATTGCTGGCAACGTGCGTCATCGCTGTGATCGTTTACGCCGATCACCGCGGCTGGACGGAGGAGGACAAAGGGCCTCCGATGATCTGGGTCTGCCTTGCGATCGCGTTGTTCGTTGGTGTCGGCCTGGTATTCTCCGCGTCGGTGATGAGCTATACCGAATCCATCGCCATGCTTCGCAATTTCTATGGTGTGCTTGAGGTCGAAACAGACGAAATCGAAGACGCCGTCGTACTGCGCCATGGTCGGATCATGCACGGCATTCAGTTGCGAGGGATCCCCAGTCTGCCGACGATGTATTACGGCTTCAACACGGGCGTTGGACGTTCCATCGAAGAGCTGCGAACACGCAAAACGCCATTGAAAATCGGACTCGTGGGACTCGGTGCTGGCACACTCGCAGCATACGGCAAAGGCGGCGACACTTTTCGCTTCTATGAGATCAATGAAAACGTGACTCGCCTGGCCCGGGAACATTTTACATTTCTAAAGAACTGCCCATCGCAAATCGACATCATCCACGGCGACGCACGGTTGATGCTTGAAAACGAATCGCCTCAGAAATTTAATCTGCTCGTGCTGGATGCGTTTTCGGGCGACGCCGTTCCGACACACCTGCTGACTCGCGAAGCCATGCAGGTGTATCTGCTGCATTTGAAGTCGGACGGTTTGATCGCCATCCATATTTCGAATCTGCACTTCGATTTGCGTCGAGTCACTGATGCTTTGGCAGCCGCAAGCGATCTGGCAGCGATTACACTTGAAACAGCGCCCGTTGTGGACAAGAAGACGGGCACTCAAAGCCTTATCGAACCCGGCAGTCGTTGGGTATTGCTGGCGCGTGATGCAGAATTGCTCAACCGGCCTCGTTACAAACAAATCGAAGCAAGAGATTCACTTCTGGTTGATCGCCAGGTGCTGTGGACCGATGATTTCAGTAATCTGATTGAGGTGTTGGATTGGTAGGTGGGAAGTAAGCAGACCTGTCCTCAGGTCTGCATCCTTACGACGTGCTTGATGTGCAATAGGCCGACTGATCTGCAGACTTGCCGACCGTGAATCCGTTTCCAGAGTTCGCCTTCGTGAGCTGGCAGATAAATGGATATTTTCTCGGCATGGCCAGGTTAAAGGAACCCGACCTGAGGACAGGTCGGGCTAAGTAGGCAGACCTGTCCTCAGGTCTGCATCCTCCGACGTGGTTGATGCGCAATAGACCGACCGAGCTGTACACTTGCCAATTGTGAATCCCGTTCTGGCATTCGCCTTCGCGAGGTGGCAGATACGTGAATGATTTCTCTTTCTGGCCAGGTTAAAGGAACCCGACCTGAGGCCAGGTCGGGCTAAGTAGGCAGACCTGTCCTCAGGTCTGCATCCTCCGACGTGGTTGATGCGCAATAGACCGACCGAGCTGTACACTTGCCAATTGTGAATCCCGTTCTGGCATTCGCCTTCGCGAGGTGGCAGATACGTGAATGATTTCTCTTTCTGGCCAGGTTAAAGGAACCCGACCTGAGGCCAGGTCGGGCTAAGTAGGCAGACCTGTCCTCAGGTCTGCATCCTCCGACGTGGTTGATGCGCAATAGACCGACCGAGCTGTACACTTGCCAATTGTGAATCCCGTTCTGGCATTCGCCTTCGCGAGGTAGCAGATACGTGAATGATTTCTCTTTCTGGCCAGGTTAAAGGAACCCGACCTGAGGACAGGTCGGGCTACAAAAACGCATTTTACGATTAAATCGATCAAGCCACTAAATACCGTTCACAGCAGCGTATGCCGGTTTTGCTGATCCTGCATTGGCAAACATTCCCTGCATCACAGACGACCTCCGCCGCCGCGCGTGAAATGTGGTAGGTTTGGCCATGCGATATTCATCGTTTAACCCGACTCGAAGAGGAGGCTCTGAGTGCATCGCCTCCTCTTCGAGTCGGGTTAAACGAAAGAGATCTCGGCAGTGACAGTTTCGCCCCACACGAAAAACGCATTCCCCAACCACACGGCAGAATTCATGATCCGAGTTCAGGGACTCTACAAAGAATTCGCCGATCCACGTACCGGAGTTTTTCGCGCGCTGGACAACGTGTCGTTCGAAGTCAAGCCGGGGGAAATCTACGGACTGCTAGGTCCGAACGGCGCAGGGAAAACAACGTGCCTGCGAATTCTCAGCACCGTGCTGAGGCCCACGCGCGGGCTGGCGGAAGTCGATGGCATCAATGTCGTGCAGAATCCTGAAGGCGTCCGCGCTCGCATTGGATTCATGTCGTGCAACACGGGAATTTACGACCGCATGACGGCTCGCGAGATGGTCGAATACTATGGCCGTTTGTACGGCATTCCCGAAGAAAAACTGCAGACACGCATCGACGAAATTTTCGACGTCTTGCAGATGCATGAGATTCGTGACCGCTTGGGCGGAAAAATGTCCACCGGTATGAAGCAAAAGGTTTCGATTGCCCGCACGATTGTCCACGATCCACCCGTGATCATCTTTGATGAGCCCACTTCCGGTCTGGACGTGCTTGTCGCTCGCGCGGTGTTGAAGGCCGTTGCAGATCTGCGTGATCAGGGAAAGTGCATCATCTTTTCGACTCACATCATGCGCGAAGTCGAAAAGCTATGCGATCGGATTGCCGTGATTCATTGCGGCAAGATTCTTGCAGAAGGCACGTTGCCGGAACTTGCCGATCGCTACAACCAACCTGACGTTGAAGAACTGTTCTTTGATCTTGTGCAGCGCCGCGAAGATGAAGTCGCTGAAGAACGCCGCATTGCGAGTGCTGAGGTGCAGTTGTGAGCTGGAAAAACATCAAACTCATCTTCATGCGGGAATTGCGTGATCAACTGCGAGACCGACGCACGCTGTTCATGATCACGATTCTGCCGTTGTTCCTGTATCCCATGCTGGGGTTGGGCGTCGTGCAGATGATGCTGACGTTCAGCGAACAGCAGCGGATCGCCATCATTCTGAACGCCGACGATCTGCCGGATTCTCCGTCGTTGCTGGACGAAAATGGCATTCAATCAGAATGGTACGACCAAGGCAATAAGGAAACTTCCAGTCTGCGAATTCTGGCGGAACGAACGGAGAAAGATGTCGCGGCAGTGAGTTCGCCTGATGACTCTGGTTCGCCTGATGACTCCGCTGCGACGAAGAAGACGCCCGACGCTGAATCCAAAACTACGGAAGCACGAACCCGTCGTCGCGGCGAAACGACAGATACTGAACTACTTCTGGCAGCCCACGGTCTTGCTGCACAAATTCAGGCACTGTCGATTCTGCACCAGAAAGCGGACGATGCAGCCAACAGCAACGAACGCTCCGCATTGCAGGATTTGATCAGCGAACGGTTTGGCGAAAGTGGATTTCAGGTTCTTGTGATTGTGCCGAAGGGATACGGCGCAGCCATGAAGTCCATGCAGGATCAAATCAAAGCGAGGTCGGAAGGTTCGGAAACTGGCGATACGCAAATCGCCAGGGTTCCGCCTATTGTCATCGTCCGCAACAGCGCGGATGACAAATCGAATGTGGCGTTTGGACGAATTCAAAAAGCACTCGTAAACTGGGAAGACGCGGTCCGACGACGCAGCTTTGAAAGCGCTTCCTTGCCATTGGCGCTGGAACATCCCGCACAGCTGACGTATGTCGAGGTGGCTCGCGAAGAACAGGTTGCTGCCAGTGTGTGGAGCAAAATGTTTCCGGCACTACTCGTCATTATGGCGCTCACCGGTGCGTTTTATCCGGCTGTCGATCTCGGCGCTGGCGAAAAAGAACGCGGCACGATGGAGACATTGTTGATCAGCCCGGCGAAACGCATCGAGCTTGTCATGGGCAAATTCCTGACGATCATGCTGTTCAGTGTCGCCACGGCGATGCTGAACCTCACAAGCATGGGCCTGACCGGACAACAAATGGCATCCGGAATCGGACGCGGCATGGCAAATTCAGTGAGTCTTGAGTTTCCCGGATTCGCGCCGTTGATGTGGATGATCATTCTGCTGCTGCCGTTGTCTGCATTGTTTAGTTCGTTGTGTCTCGCATTGGCCACTTTCGCGCGGTCAACAAAAGAAGGCCAGTACTATCTGACGCCGCTGCTGATGGTTGTCATGGGACTGACGATGTTCTGCCTGTCGCCGGCTGTCGAAATGACGCCGCTGTATAGTGTGATTCCAGTAGTGAATGTGACTCTGTTGCTGAAGGGCTTACTGCTCAACGCACCGGGTTCCGGTAACCTCGTGTATTATGCGGTGCCGGTGCTGGTTTCAAGCATCGGTTACAGCATGTTAGCGCTGTGGTGGGCCATCGAACTTTACAACAGCGAAGACGTGCTCTTCCGCGAGGCAGAAAAATTCGACCTGCGACTTTGGTTTCGGCAGATGCTGCGCACGAAAGACGCTGTGCCCGCATTTCCGGAAGCCGTTTTTTGCTTCATCCTGATCCTGATGTTGCAGGCTGTGGCGATGAAGTATATGGGAACGGACCTCAACGCTCCTGATCCAGGCAGCAGTATGATGCGACTGATCGTCGTCCAGCAACTGACGATGATTGCGTGTCCGGCAGTCTTTATGGGAATGCTGTTGACGACCAGTTTACGAGCCACTTTTCGCCTGCGGATGCCGTCGTTGACGGCGATGGCAATTGGCATCTGCCTTGCTGTCATTGCTCACCCGCTGACCATGGAACTCAGTCGGTTTTTTGTCGAATACAAAGTGTTTCCTGAGCTGCCAGAATCGGCTGGCCGCGTCATGGCGCTAATGAAAACCGACGAACGCTCAACATGGCTATTACTGCTGGTCTTCGCCGTGACGCCAGCCATTTGCGAAGAACTGGCCTTTCGTGGCTTCATCCTCAGCGGCTTGGCTCGAGGCGGTCGTCTGGCAATTGCAATTGGCATTTCCAGCCTCATGTTTGGAATCATTCATATGATTCCCCAGCAAGCATTCAATGCCGCGTTGCTGGGGCTGGTTCTGGGACTACTTGCCATTTACAGTCGCAGCCTGTTTCCAGCGATGGCCTTCCATTTTTGCAACAACGCACTGGCAACGTTTTATCAGAAGGATGGCAGTTCTCCTGATCGATTCAAAACAGACGGAGTATTCCTCTCACGCTACGAAGACGGCCACCTCAGCTTTCAGGCGCCGCTTTTGATTCTGTGCGGTCTCGCCGGCGCGCTTCTGATTGTTCACATGATCAAAGTGGTTTCACGGGAGCAAGATCAAAAACGCCGTGGCTTGATCCCGGCGTACTCGGAGACTTCCGATATCACCTCGTGAATCGTTCAAACTTTCTCCACAACAGTTGCAACTGGCTTCCAATCGTTTTCATTGAGTAGCCAAACTTTGTCAATGTGGAAGGACTTCGATTTCTGCTGCCCCTTAGATGATCTTCCATCGTGCAGAGCTGCCGTATGATGTCCTCAGAATCTTCGCCCGTCAGTGAGATCGAACATAGCGGGCTGGAACGCGAGACCACCGTGCCCGGTTGAGGACAGTCGGCGATTTTCAGATTGCTGACGGAATCAGCTCCGAATGATTTTGGCACGCGAATATCTTCACCAGCCCACAGAATCAATCGTGCTGTCACAGCCGATATCGGAACCAGCGAACGTATTGAATCTTGTTCAAGCAATCGTTTTGGCCGTGTCGCCTGCCATCCCAGGGCGACTAGATGTCGATGGGTGATCAGGCCCGGATGTTGCTGTTCATACAGCATGTGTGATGCTGTGATTCGCGGATTGACTTCCAGAATCCAGGCGTGACCATGTCGCAGGATGAAATCGATTCCAAAGACTCCCTTCAGTCCGGACTGCTCAACAATCACCCGCGCGGCTTCCATCACTTGTCGCGTCACCTCTTGCCCCGGATCAACCGGACCAACGTTGCCACAGAACAGAAACCCCGATGCGCCGAGCGACGGCCATCCGATGACCTGTAGTGACATGCCGAACAAATGTACTCCCGCAGCGTCGGAGCAAAACTTAGCCGACATGGGTACGCCATCAATGTATTCCTGTAGATACACTCCCCGCGACGACGCTGCTTTCTCTTTCGCGCCGCCCGCCGCGGAAATGCCGATCCCCATGCCTCCGGAACTGTTCACCGATTTTCTGAGCCAGGGACAATCGACACTTGCACTCGCTGCGGTTGCCAGGCGCGGAACCCCGATCGTTGCATTCTCCAGCCACCCGGAAATTTTCCAGGGATCTCGCAGGCAATCTACGATGGCAGGATCAGCACCGATAACAGGTCTGTGCTGTCCGATTTCTCGCAACAGGTCCGAATGATTTTCCAATCCGCCAGCCCAGAGCATTGGAATTGAACTCCGGACGGTACGAACGCGTTTCGGAAGCTGATCGAAAGAATCAATTCGGCCAACAAAGCGACCTCGCCCGGAACCCAGAATCTTCGTCAGATCTTCATCTTCAAAAAAGTCCACGCACAAGGGCCTCAAACCCGCTGCAATCGCAGATTCGGCAAGACTGCGGACGCTCGCCCCACACAGAATCAGCGATCGAGCCGTTTTCCGGCCGGTCTGAGGTTCAAGTTTCCGCGAAGTTTGCGACATCTAAAGGCCGTTGAGTTGAAGATAAGCAGAAAACTCGCAATCCTGCAGCAAGATGAACTTGCCGGAAGTTGATCCTGGGCTTCAATTGAAGTCAATCATGACCGGTATGTTCCAAGTCTCAGGCGACCTTGTCCACTACACAGGCACCTTATTGCAGAAGCAGCGAGATGCTGCTTCCGCAGACAACTGAAAAGTGTGGTCCTGAAGATTGCAAGTTCTCTGGTAGAATTCGCTTTCGAAAATTTGTCTGCGGTCGCTATTTTCGATTAGTCTGTTTTTGCAAAGAAGGAAGTAAAGTATGTCAATGTTTGTAGGCGAAGCACTCTGCGGCGATGGCAATGAAATTGCACACATCGACCTGCTGATCGGCGACAAGAGCGGTCCTGTAGGATCAGCATTTGCTCATGCACTCGCAAATCAGAAGATGGGCCACAGCAACTTGCTGGCTGGCACTCCAAACCTGTCTGTAAAGCCATCGACTGTGATGATCACAAAAGTGACCATCAAGGGCGCTCGCCAGGCAGTTCAGATGTTCGGCCCAGCTCAGAAGGCTGTTGCTGACGCTGTCACCGACTGTGTTAAGTCAGGCGTGATTCCAAAAGATCAGGCTGAAAAGCTGTGCATCGTTTGCGGTGTCTTCATTCACTGGGAAGCTGCTGACGACAAGAAGATCTATCAGTACAACTACGAAGCGACAAAACTGTCCATCGAACGCGCCATGAAGAATGAGCCATCGGTTGATGATGTGATCGCTCAACGCGATTCAGCCTCTCACCCGTTCTACGCGGGCTGAGTTATTGAAGTTTTGAATTGAGTGCGATTGCACATCAGAAGCCCGGCATTTCTGAAATGCCGGGCTTCGGTTTTAGCGTGTAGTAACTACGCCAGCAGAAAAAGAATAACGATGAAAACACGATTGGCAACTTTGGCAACTCTCTTGCTGCTTTGCATCCGCGGTGTGAATGGCGGTGAATTTCAGTCTGCCGCCGCAATGCGCATCTACACCCCGGATCCACTTCTGCCAGTGTCTGGCGGTGTTGGGGAACCAAACTCGGTCACCAAAAAACTTGGCGAACTCACGGCACGGGCGATGGTCTTCAGCGACGGCACGACAACGATCGCCGTCGTCGGACTGGACGCCCTGGGTTTTCCCTCAGTCCTCGGCGACCGAGTCCGCAAAATGGTCCCGCGATTGCCGGGCGAAAACATCCTCATCGGTGCATCTCACACGCACAGCGCGCCGGATTGTTACGGATTCCCTTTGCCATCCGGAGGATTCACCGGCGACTTGGATTACATGAATCGCGTCTGCGAAAAGGCTGCCGAAGCCATCAATGAGGCGATCGATACACTGCAGCCAGCGACGTTGAAGATTGCCACCGACAAGGCGGCTGAGCGAATCGCCTACAACTATTACGCACCGCAATTGTATGACCGTCGCATGTCGGTAATTCAAACGCTCGCGTTGGATGGAAAGGTGATAAGCACACTCGTCAACTATGCAATTCACCCCGAAGTTCTGGGCAGCGATGTCGGAGTTTTAAGTCCCGACTGTATCGGTCCGATGTGCGATCAGATTGAAGAACGAATGGGCGGAATCGCAGTCTTTATGAACGGGGCTCAAGGCGGAATGGTGACCGCCGACAATCGAGACTTTTCACAACCTGGTGATCCGGTGCAAGCGGTCTCGAAAGACACTCGATCATGGGACGAGTGTCTGCGAATTGGTCAATTGATGGCGACCGAAGCAGAACGCATCGTCGCGAAGGCCAGTCCACAGGAACAACCTGTTGTCAAGAATGCAGCAAGAAAAGTTGAGTTCCCCGTCGTGAATCCGCTGATGCGTGCAATCATTGCCGGATCGCCGCTGAAGTATCCACACACGGACGATTTCAAAATTTCGGTTCAGGTGAATTTAGTGACACTCGGGGATGCTCAGATTCTCACAATACCGGGCGAAGCGTTGCCTAACATCGGCTTCTATCTCAAGCGAAAAATGACAGGCCAACAAAATCTGTTGTTTGGACTGACCAACGATGCTTTCGGGTACATCCTGACGAAAGTCGATTTTGACAGCTTTGAGCGATATTCGTACATCTCACGAACAAGCCTTGGCGAAATGACTGGCGAGATTCTGATTGAAAACGCACTGGAGATGATTGAGGCAACTAAGATCAAATGATGCGTAAAAAGCTGAGCGGCAGGAGGTCAGTCCTCCGATTACGTGAGTGAAGTCTCAATCAACCATCGTCGCGTTTCGTTGTTATGACTTCGCGAGCCTGTTTTCCGTTTGTGACAAGCCACTGCACCAGCGATGCTGTCTGGCCATGGGCCACTAGAATTTGCTCGGCACGCGATTCATCAATGGCTTGCAACAGGCCGGGCCAATCGGCGTGATCTGACAACGGGAATCCGTTCTGAAACGACTGCGATTTGGGCGTCTGTCGAGTCAACATCCAGCCAGAGACCATGGCTATCGAAGCCTTGCCAAAATTACTTAGCCATTTCGAATTTGCCGTCGAAGGCGGCGTGACGATCAAAACTCCGCCCCAGTCTTTTCTAGCCGGGGCCTGACTGGAAAGCCATGTCTTTGGCAACTGAATACCGCTCGCACGATATTCATCGTTAAGCTGTTGAACAGACGGATGACAATAGATTGCTCCGATGCTGGGATCAACACCCGCAATCAAACGCTGTGCCTTTCCGAGTGCGTAGGCCAGCAACACGGCGGGTTTGCCTTCATCGCGGCACTCTCTCCACCAGCGATTGATGTCTGCAAAAATTTCCTGCTGTGCCGCCCAGCGATAAATCGGCAGGCCAAATGTGGATTCTGTGACGAACGTATGGCAGCGAACAGATTCGAACGCCGCACAGGTGGCGTCGGGTTCTGTCTTGTAGTCCCCGCTTACAACCCAGATTTCGCCACGGTACTCAATGCGCACTTGAGCAGAACCGAGAATATGCCCGGCCGGATGAAATGAGAGCGTCACGCCGTTAATCAGTTTTTGTTCTCCATAGGGCAACGCTTCGATCTCGGCCGATGGTCCAAGCCGGTGCCGCAGCACGCGTCTCCCTTCCTTCGCGGCGAGGTACTTTTGGGAGCCCGGTCGAGCGTGATCGGCATGGGCGTGAGTGACGACGGCATTGGAGACTTTTCGCGTCGGATCGATGTAAAAATCGCCGATTTCGCAGTAAAGCCCCGAGCTTGTCTCCTGAATCAGTGGTTTGGTCATAAGTCTTTGTAACTGTTAACGAATCGTAGGCAGGTTTCTCCGAAACCTGCACACACCACATTCGCTCGCATCGAAACATGCGTTGGGTGATGTCTCAATCGTATTTCCAGTTCAAAGGTAGCACGGTACCGATTTCGGAGAAATCGGCCTACGGTTGCGACTGGCATCTCCAGGGGACAGGAATTTCAGGCGTGTGCGGTATAATATCGCGATTCCATGGCTCAAATCGCCCCGGTTCCCAGGTTTTTTGCCTGGAATGAGTTCACGGCAAACCGTTTCAGCACGTAAACTGCTGTGACCGACGATTCATTGCGGAAACAAGTGCGGAGAAAATTCGATGACCGAGCAAACCCTCGAGCGACCATCACAGGCAGATCTGGACGCAAGTGCTGTTCAGCAAATAACTTCCGGAGTTAGCGCAGTGAACGAATCAACCGTAAGCAACGCTGTGAACTGGGGCTCTTCAGCGGACGGAGAAGACGTTGATTACGTGCCCGTATCGCCGTGGGCTCCTATTTCGCTCTGCATGGGGTTGCTGGGTCTGACTGGATTCATTGGGTATTTTGGTCTGTATGTCGCCTTTTTCGGAATCTTCGTGGGAATAGGTGCGATCAAGCAGATCCGATCCTCGGGCGGGTTCGTCAAAGGGACATGGATGGCAACCGCTGGACTTGTGCTGTCGATCTGCAGTTTCAGCCTGGGGTCGGCGAAAATGTCGTATGACTACAAGCACGAAGTGCCGGAAGGTTATCAGCGGGTACATTTTCCGAAAGATATAGCGGAAAAGCAGTTTGTCTTTTTGGGCGGACATCGGAAACTGCATCCGGACGTGGCAGGGCTTATCGGCAAGAAGGTTTACCTGAAAGGCTTTATGTGGGCCACGCAGGAAACCGAGGGCTTGCGGCAATTTATCCTGCTGAAAGACAACGGAGAATGTTGCTTCGGCGGCAAACCTAAATCACACGACTATATCATTGTGACATTGCCTGCTCTGAAGTCGCAGCCTGATCGTCCGGCGATTTCCAATCGAGCTCCAGGAATGTCGGTGATTGAGATGCCATTTGAAACCAAGGAAAAGCTGAATCTGGAAGAAGATTTTCAATTGGTGACCAGGGCCTATACCGGAATGGTGGCAGTCGCGGGCGTGCTGGAAGCGGACGTGCGGGCTGGCGAAAACGGTCCACCGGATGACTTCGAATTCGCGCCAGTTTATACGATGACACATGTCGAATTGGTTGAAGAAGCGTGGACACGGTTTTAAGAATTGGACCGACAATGAAAAAACGAACGGCTGCCTCCACGATTCTGATGTCACTGGTCGCAGTTACCGGATGTAATAACACCGACGGTGACTATGTTCCGTATGACAAGACATCTCCATCCGAGTTCGAAGAGAACCAGAAGCAGGGCGCCGAGGCGATTCCTGAAACCATAAAGGGCGACGACGCTCCAGCACCAATACCAGCCGACGTCAAACCGTCAGAGCCCGACAATTCCAAAACAACGGATGCCGCGACGAAACCTTCCGACGCAGATGCCGGCAGTGTCAAACCAGCTACGCATTCAGTCGCTGCCAACGGCACAGATTCCCCTGATACAACCGAAGTCAAATCCATCGTTTCCCCGCAATCAGGCCTGACCGGACGCGCTGATGCGCCGGAGATCGATAATGCCGCAGCTCCGTTCGAAAACAAAATCGAACTGCTGATTCCTGAGAAGTCATTTCGCCGAGAACGTGGTACGGACGCTGTTCGTGTCAGCTACGACGATATTGATCTGCTGAAGATTTTGAATATGGAGCCCGTGCCTCCAGACGCTGTCGAGCATTTTCCTGATTGGCTGTCTTCGTTAAACGGCAAGCAGATCCGTATTCGCGGATTCATGTATCCGAAGTTTATTAACGAAGGCATCACGGATTTTACTCTGGCACGTGACAACGGCATTTGCTGCTTCCAGCGAATGCCCAAAATCTATGACGTGATTTTTGTGCAACTAAAAAAGGGCGAGACAACCGACTATATCGACGCACGCCCGTTCGACGTCGAAGGCACGTTCCGCTTCGACAACGAAGGCGATGGTTCCGAGCTGCCGCGTCTGTACAAAATCGAAAACGCCAGCGTACTGGATTGAGTTAATCAACCCCCATCTCTTTTAACAAATGGTCGCCGCTGTAAACCATGCCGGTGATCCACAAGACGTAGCGAATATCCACGCCAATCGAACGGCTGTAGTCCTTGTTCCATGCAAAGTCGTTGATCGTCGCTTCGAAGCAGCGGTCAAAGTTGACACCAACAAGCTGGCCCTTGGCGTTAAAGACCGGACTGCCTGAATTGCCGCCAGTTGTGTCGGTGTCATACAGGATCGCGACGGGAACCTGATCCAATCGAGGGTGTACGAAGCGACCAAACTCCCCAGCCGCATACTTTTGCAGAACAGGCTCCGGCGTGATGAATGGCTCAACTCCCGTTGTCTTTTCGATGACGCCACGCAGCGTCGAGATCGGCGTTCGAATGACTGCGTCCGCTGGCGAATAAGACTTGATTCGTCCACAAGTGAACCGCAAAGTGGAATTGGCATCCGGAATAAAATTGGCCGACAGAAACTGCTGTTTCACGTCAATCAGCGAACCGTAAAGTTGCCCCAGCCGACCCTCGCGAGCCTTGTCGGTATCTCGCAGTGCGACATACGCAGGATGCAGACGAATGATCAACTCCAGCAACGGATCATCCGTTTGTTGCAGGTCGGCCGGTGATTTCTTCAGACAGGCTTCAACAAAACTCACATCGCCCAGTTGAGTCTTCACGATCAACGATTCTGCCTTTGAAGACGTCGCTGATGGGTCAGCAAGCAATTCCCGGAGCGCGTCGATTTCGCGAGCGGCTGGAATCTTGCTCAAACGTTCGAGCATTCCGGTGAGCAACACCTGATCTGTCGGTGGATGCCAATCGCTCATGGAGACTCGAAGCTCCCGCATGGACTGCGGAAAATTTCGATCCATGTATGGCACTTCACGATCAAGATCGGACTTTGCTCGTTCAACAGCGGCGTCATAGACAAAGTAGCCAAATGCCACAGCTCGGCAGGCCTGGCGCAACTGCACCAGATTGATTTCCAATGGTCCAGCAGCCGACATTTCTGAATAAACAGCCTCGATTTCCTTCAGCAGCGATCCAGACTTTGCCGACCGCGCGGCATCACTATCAATGAATGCCTGGAGTTCGGATTCCTGCTGCAGCCTTGTTTGAATGATGTTGGCCCGGCGAAGTCCCAGCAACTGGCCACGAGAACGTTTTTCTGTATTGGCAAGTGACCTCATTCGCGAGGCGTGTTTGATCTCGACCGCACGATCGTTGATGCCAGCTTTCTCCATTTCGTCGATCTGCCAGTTGTAGAGTTCAACCGTCATGGGCAAGCGCACGTCTTGCTCAAAACGCAGAAAGCTGGCCGTCTTGTGGCGCGCTGTGCGACCGGGATAGCCGAGCAAAAAAACAGCATCACCTTCGTCAACTCCTTCTGCTGCGACCTGAATGAATCGCTTCGGCTTGTAGGGGATGTTGTTGGCTGCATACGTTGCTGATGTTCCATCGGGAGCCGTATAAGCGCGCATGAAAGAAAAGTCGCCCGTGTGCCGTGGCCATTCCCAGTTATCGACTTCACCGCCAAAATTACCGACCGACGCCGGCGGCGCAAACACCAGCCGGACGTCTTTCAAATATGTGTAGAGAAACAGAACGTATGCCTTGCCGGCAAACATTTCCGCAACTTCGGCTCGCAGCCCGGGGTTGTCCTTTTCGGCAGCGACTTCCAGTTCCTTACGTCGCTTGTCGATGGCTTTGGTGCGATCCAGAAACGTCATACCGTCCTGGACAGCCGCCCGTACATCGCCTGAAATGTCTCGATAGTTTTCGGTGATTCGCACTTGATAGTCAGGAGCGGAGATTTCCTGATCATGAGTCGCCGCACTGAAGCCATTGGTGAGTAAGTCGTTTTGCGGCGTGCTGGATTTCTGGATCGCATCATACGCGCAGTGGTGATTCGTAATGATCAGACCATTGTCTGAAACAAACGATCCCGTGCATCCATTCACACGGCAAATGCCATCGACCAGGCTGATTTGATCGGGATTGAAAAGCTGATCAGCGGTCAGCTCAATACCCTTCGCCGCCAGATCCAATCGGGGTAACTCGCTCATGGGAAACATGCCGTCATCCGCGCGCGTTGAGGGTATCGATTGTGACAGACGGATAAGACTCATGGACATGACTGCGATCTGAAGAATGTGGCGTGACATGTTTGTACTCGAAGGAAGTTATGCTGGGGTGCCAGATTAGAAAAGTGACAGACGGCTAGCGGCGCACCGCTCACCTTACGGCTCAAATTGTTGACGACAGTGGCATTGGATAAGGATCGGCGAACGCGCCGAAGGCTCCGAGTCCACCATCAACTTCCAGATCAGTGGCCGTTACAAAAGACGCGTCAGCGCTGGCGAGCCACAGAACTGCCGATGCGACTTCTTCCGGACGACCAATACGACCCAGTGGATGACGGTTTGCCAGTTGTGCTTCGCCGCCCTGTTCGCGTAATGTTGCTTCAACGAGCGGCGTGTTGATTGCACCGGGCGAAACAGAGACGACGCGAATTCCATATCGAGCGTATTCAACGCCCCATTGGCGTGTCTGCAGCAGATTGGCAGCCTTGATCGGCCCGTAACAACCAACACCTCGAGTCGTCCGATGCGCCTGACCGCTGGCGATGTTGACAATCACGCCGCTGTGCTGTTTCAACATCGGAATTAGCGCATGTTTTGCCAGCAGCGAATAACCTGTGAAGTTAATTCCCACCATGCGATCCCACAGCTCTGCAGGAAACTCGTGAATCGGCTTATAGGACGACGGCGGCTGGATCGCAGCGTTGTTCACCATAACGTCAAGACCACCAAATGTCTGAACCGCGAATTCCACGGCATTGCGACAATCGTCTTCGCTCGAAGTGTCACCAGCGACAAAGGTGATCCCGTGCGGCAGGTCGGCCGCAGAGTCCGAGTTGATGTCCATGCAGACAACATTTGCACCGGATTCCGCAAACGCCTCGCAGATCGCTCGCCCGATTCCGCTTGCTCCACCGCTGACGAGCACGACGCGTCCCGCGTTTTGATAGGTTACTGATCCAATGGGGCGTGTGTTATTCATGGGACTGCTTTTCTGGCGGCGAGCGATCGATAACGCTATGATTGCGAAGTGGCATCATAGCGACAATCCCCCTGCTGCAAAGCAGTTGGGCATGATCGCGTGTGCATGGAATTTTACTTTCGACATCATCTCATCGCTTCTCGAATGGTGACTCAAATGGCCAAATCAACTTGCCCTGTAACGCGTGCGGAGTTTCTTAAAGATGCAACGCAGGTTGAAATCACGATCAATGGAATTCCAATGACCGCAGACGTCAAAGAATTTTCCACGGGATCACTGGGTTGGTACTTGAACGGCAAGGCCAACGTCAAAGTGGGCGACAAATCCGTCAGCGTGCAGATCGGCATGAACCTGACGATCGTTGGTTCAAAAGAGTTGCCGAAATAGCGTTTTTTTCGACGCTCATCGAGGCGGCTCGAACACAACGAGGCGAGTCTTAACGACCAGAATTGTCCAGCACGCGCAATCCAACACGCAGGTCCATGACGTTGGTGTGAGTCGGGCCTGTCCTGAGCAGACCATCAACAGCATCGAAAAAGTGATAGGAATCATGTCGAGCAAGGTACTGACTGAGATCTAGTTCGCGTTGAGTAATGCGGCGGACAAGCTGTTCATCAGCGATTGCGCCAGCGGCGTCTGTCGGGCCATCTTCACCGTCGGTTCCTGCGGACAGCAAGACCGTGTTTTTCCAGTCAGCGGGATCTTTGTACTCGGCGATGGCGGCCAACACGAGTTCCTGATTGCGGCCGCCTCGAGCAGGAGCACCAGATGCCGTGGCTTTTGCAGCGTCACTGCCAACTGACAGATTCACCGTCGGCTCACCACCACTCAAAATACAGATTCGATGTGGTTCGGTAATCTTAGATTGATGCAATTTCGTCCCCGATTGAAATTGCTTCGCCAAAAGTCGATGCATCAACTGACGGCCTTCTTCCGACGCTTCACCGGCATTTGCGGATCCAAGTGATTCGACTTCGTATCCCAGCGCTGTTGCTTTTGCACGTGCTGCATTGATGGCAATTGAGTTGCTGGCCACAATGCGATTGACCAGTGTCCGCGGCCGTGGATGTTTCGCATCAACCGCGAAGGATTCTTCGCGTTCCGCTTGCTGTTCCAGATACGCAATGACAGTCGGAGGAATTTTGTCGAGCAGGTTTCTGCTTCGCAAAACGCCGATGGCATCGGTGGCGCGTGATTTGGACGGAGTTGTTGGTCCAGAGCCAATCACGTCCAACGGATCTCCGATCACATCGGAAATGATTAGTGTGATCAAAGTCCCCGCACGGCACGCTGCGGCCAATCGTCCGCCTTTGACTTGAGACAATTGCGTGCGCACCAGATTCAGTTCGTGAATTGGCGCACCGGCACCGGCAAGGGCGCGCGTGACGAGCAATTTATCGTGGAGCGTGATGCCCGTTATGGGGCTGCACAGCAGAGCGCTGGCACCACCGGACAACAGCATGATGCAAACGTCCGATTCAGCGAGTGATTGAACTCGGCGAAGGATTTCTGCAGTTCCATCAACAGCTGCCTGCGTGGGTTCGTTGATTCCAGCAGGGCGGGCTGCGTGCAGATGAATGTGCTTCAACTTGCGCACGCAGTCGGCGGGCACGTTGACCCAACCGGAAATTCGATCGCCGACTTTTGCAGACAGAAGTGCGGCTTCGACACCACTTGCCATCCCTGCACCAGCTTTTCCGGCGCCGACAATTTCAATGCGACTCGCCGAGCGCAGCGAAATCTGCACCCCGGCAATTTGCAGTTCGTTACTGGTGGAAACTATCTGGCGTTCAACCGCCAGCGATGAATCAACGGCGGCGACGCCTGCGGTCCAGATGGCAATAGCGTCGTCACGCAGAGACATAAATCACGCAGATGGCCTCATCTGTGAGTAGGTTGAAAGCATTTCAAACAGGTCAGCAGAAATCCGTACATCATCATCAGCAAAATCAGCGATCCATGTCCGGTCCCAGATAATTGCGTCAGCTAGAATCCGAGTCAACTCACCCAATTTCATGGAGACTTCCGGCTCTGGATAAACCGTCATCTCTGGAGCATCAGCCCCGACATACAAGCGCAATCTGGAACGCATGCGTTAATCCTTCAACGTCACGACCACAGTATTTTGGAATATCTTCGGGACGAAGTCGCATCCCCGCAACTTCGTTTGTTGATATCCACTCATCCTCTTCTCCGAGTTTATGTATCGGGTTAAGGATCCAGGAACCTTCATCGAAAATTCCGATCGGGCAAACAGTAGCGATTATCGTCTTAACATTTCCCCGGACAGCCGTATAGCGTGTGAAATCGTGGCACAATCAACTGCAGCAGTTTCTGCTGAAGCGGGGATGTAGTGTGCCGGGATAAAACCGGTTTGGAATAGAGAATGAAAGTATCTTACGAGGAAAGTTTAGCCAACGACTTCGGCCTTCAGCGGAGGGGCGGATCGGGTAACCGGTCTGTCTTGAGCGTCCGTGCGACGGGAAACGCAGGCCAGCCATTGAGCTCCCGGCTTTCCAATTGAACAGGGGCACCACTTCCGTGTGCCGATCCTGTTGTGTCAGGGAGAAGGCCACATCGAGCGTACCGTTTTTGGCAAGGTGCGAACGAACACGGCGGAGTCCGAGAACCTGTGCATGCGTGGACATTCCAAACGCGCCTGCGTTCTCTGGAAAACGGGGCGGGAGATCCCATCAGCCTCAGGTGCAAAGCCGCATGGCGGTTCACTCCTTGAGCGGCCAACGAACCTCTCCGAGGGCAATGTTAGCATGAACGCTTTTGGGAAGTCAGATGACTTCGTAGTGCTGTCGACACAGGTGAACAAAGCGGCAACCGCCGTGGCGGAATCTGTCAAGGGAAGGAGGTCACCGAAAGGAAGTCTTGCTGAACTGTCACCGATGCTTCAGACTTTGAGCCGAATCGAGCATCAATTGGAGTGGCACGGCAATCACGACTGGTAGCGGAATTTCCGCGATCGTTCGACCTGACGGAGGAGCCGAATGGTGGCCTGACGAAACGGTGTTAAGCCGCTGAAAGTGCATGGTCGCATTTTTTGGGCCTCGACTCTTTGTAGGCTGCGTTGCGGCGCGCCGTTAGTGTCTTACCGAGACTGTCTTTAATCCACTTTTGCGTCGCCTTGGAAGTTACTGCGCTAAAGGCCTTCCGGACAGACTCGCGCGTCGCCTGCATGCAGAACGTCGGAATCACTGCGATCAATCGTGTGAACCCGCCTTTGCTGTGCTGACGTTCTATCTGTTTGAATTTGCCGAAAAGGGATTCAACGATCTCCGTTGACAGCCAAGCTCGCTCACCCGGTTTGAGCTTCCCGAACGATTGCTTAATCCAGTCAAGCAACTGCTCGGCAATGCGTGTGGCGGAACAATCTTCGTACCTCCAGTTTGGATTGTGTTCGGTCAATGATCGCTCAACTAACTGCTGCGTCTGAGCATCCAGTCCATGGAGATTTATCACTGACAACGAACGGTCGATCACTTCCTGGCATTGATTCCACAGAACCAAATCGTTCGCGTACTCGCGCAGCCAACCCAGCTTCTGTTCCATTCGATCGGCGCTGATCCCTTGCCGCGCCTCGCTTGCCGGATTGTTCAGGTGATAGAGCACCATCGTAGCCCAAGTGAACAGCGGTCCAGGATTCATGAACCGGCTTTTGGAACGAAGTTTAGGCGGAGAGAATTGATCCAGCTCGGTTTGTTGAACGCGATTGCGAGTCAGCCCAACTTCCGAAACGAAGGCTTCAAAGCGTCCGCCACGACTGATTTCTTTTTCCAGAACATTCGCCGCACGATGCTTCAGATCCCCCAAAACAATCGTCTTTTCCCCGTCGTTCTCAAGTTTCTCAGCAGATTCGCGGAGTTCAGGAGCCCCATCACAAAGAAGGTACACCGGCGCTCCGATTTGCCCAGCAAGCTTAAGATACTCTCGCTCGACGTCCTCTTTCTTCCACGACTGACCGGGCACCATGGCCAGCACTTTCAGCTTATCGAAAGTCAGTGTCTGGCCCGCTGGTGGCAGGTCATCCAAAGCGACACCCACGATCAACAGCAAGCGTTCTTTGCCGATTTGACTGGAGTGATCCGCCATCCATAAGACCGCTCCCCCTTCTTGAAAGTATCATTCAATCTGGCTACGCCAAGCCTGAGCGTCCACTGTTCGATGGCGTCATGGGAAGGAACTTTCACTTCAATTTTCAGCATGTCGAAGACAATTTGCAATGCGTCCGCAGCCACTCGATACCCAACGCGTTTGCCCAATTCAATCGCGGTAGCAATCATCGTGAGGTTGAATTGGAACCCAGGCATCGGTCTCTCCTGGTCGATCAGTGGGTCGCTGTCGGATTGTTCTATCGAGGATCGAAAAGTCAATTCTGCTTTTGCGATTTCGAGTTCGCGGGTCGTGTCACTGAGGCGTTTTTCGAGTTCCAGGACTTGTCGTTGCAGCTCATCAAACTTGGATTTCAAAATGTCAGCACGTTTCAGAAGTCGCTTCGACCGGCGCCGCCTCGCAGATCTAGTATTCGAAAAATTCAGGCTTTTGTTTTTGGTGTTTAGGTTCCATAATGGCATGATGGTCGCGTTCCTTCGCAGATTGAGATTTAGATACCTCCAATTCTAGCGAATGGACGCGACCATTTTTATATCAAACAATTCCACCCAGCTCTCCTAAACCTCCACCGTTTCGTCAGGCCACCCGGCGGGTGTTGTGCCGGCGTCGAACACACGGGTGATGTGCGGATGATCCATGATCGCCAACGCTTGTCGTTCCTGTTCAAAACGACCGAGGATTTCTTCGGTATCCATCCCGGGTTTCAGGATCTTCAGGGCCACTTTGCGGCGTACCGGCTGACTTTGTTCGGCCATGAACACGACACCCATGCCGCCGTGGCCGATTTGCTCCAGCAACCTGTAGTTTCCGATAACCATGCCTGGCTGTTCGGAGGATTCGTCGTCGATCATCGGCCACGTAGGTTCCGCAACCTCAAGAAATCGCTCGGCGTCCGGTTGAAGCTCCAAAAGGCGGTCGAGCCGGCGGCGCAGTGCTTCGTTTCCGTGGCAGGCACGGTCAAGATACCTCGCACGTTCGTCGGGCGACGCCAGTTGCGAAGCGCGCCAGAAGATTTCATCGATTGGCAGCGGTTCCGTAGCCATCACTCATAATTCTATTGGGGGTAGAAATCATCGTCGGCACAGAAATTCCGCCTCGACCAGAATCAATGCGAATTCCACTTCCAGATTGCGTCAGTCGATTCCCACATTCGTCTGAGTTTTTTAAGAATTCATGTCCGAAAACAGCCAGGTTTTGGAATAGGCCCAGTATCTGTCAGCCGTTGCTCGGGAAATTCCAAGGAGCTTTGCAGCTTCCTGATGAGACATTCCGGCGAAGTATCGAAGTTTTACGAGCATGGCTTTGACGGGATCTTCAGCGTTCAGTCGATCCAATGATTTGTTGAGTGACAAGAGTTGTTCAGGGATCTGCAGTCCCGGATGATTTTCGATCGGACCGTCGATACGTTGTTGATTTCCACCCCGCTTCAGACTGTTGCGACATCGAGCCGCCTCAATCAAAATTCGCCGCATCGCTTCAGCAGCCGCACAATAGAAATGTCCGGGGCTATCCCATTGCACACTGTGATCTGCTGCATTCAGACGCAGGTAGACTTCATGCACCAGTGCCGTTGGTTGCAGCGTTTGATCAGCGGCCTCGGCGCTCATTTTCTGCTCCGCTAAACGCCGCAATTCCCTATACAGCAGCGCAAATAATTCGTCGGTACTTTGCGAACCAGGAATCGCCGCGACGGAAGTCTTGTGTAAGTCTTGAATCGTTGATTCTCCACAGGGGCGATGATGCTACGATTCGCATCCTGGTCTGACCATTTCCGAAGCGACATTTTTCCCGAGAACAGCCGCAGTCATTTGAGTGTGCTGATTGTTGAACTACCAGTTGAGGCAACTCAGGTGTTTTTGGAAACGAGGTTCGCGTTTTGCAAGCATGTGGTGAGTTCTGCTCTCACAGCAGCCAGAACACCACAGAGACTTCGATGAGTGCGGTACCCATTATCATGGTATCTTCGAAAACCATCAATTTGAACGCTCAAAAGATCGAATCCGATCGTTAATGTCTGATTTGAAGGGTTTCAGAGGCTATCGAAAAAGTAAATCAATGATACGGCGGCGTAGCAATCGGCGGTATTCGTTGAGTCGCGGTAGTTAAAGACCCGAGGCGGTCCTGCGGCGGCCAGTCGTTTGACCATCAGGTGGATTATCCTGGAGGAAACACAGGCGATCAAAAATACTGCGACGCGGCGATCACAAGCTACGATGGGACTTGAAGCGGACTTCCGAATCGTCACAAGGGGCTGGTGTTCAGTCAGTTTATGGATCACCTGACGATTCTGCGTGAAGAACTGGATCGCAAGAAGATCTCGTCTCAATACCTTCCGCGCCCACCGCATGGGCCAGGTGCGCCCGGTCACTATTTATCGCTTCATCACAGCTGGCACGATCGAAGAACGCATCAGCGAAATGCACGCCTCAAAACGTGATCTTGCCGACAGTCTGCTGGAGGGAACCGACGTGTCCGGAAAACTCACCGCCGAACAACTGCTGACGTTGATCCGCGATTAGGTGATCGACGTCAGTAAGCACCCATGCACAAGTTATCAAGCATAATTCGTTTAACGACGAGCCGTAGGCGAATTACAAATCCACTGGCGTCTTTTCGGCCCCACTGGCCCTGTACGAGTGGACCGCAGGTTAGGAAACTAAACAGGAGCGGCACGAACGCGACAGGTCTGTCCCCACTGGCTTTACGCCAGTGGAACAGAGGTTTGACAATTGCGATGAACGACAACGCACAGCCTCTTTTTCATGGTCTGTAATTGAACTTCGCTTCTTCTGTTGACAGGACGATTATGGTCAGTGTTTCTTTCGGCGCGTTCTCGGGGTAGAATCATCCCCAAATTGCCTCGCAGCCCGTATTGCCAAGGATCCAGCATGTCCGTCACAACTCCAACAATTCCGTCCGCCAACGGCGAGCCTGCCTGGGAAGCCGCCTATATGTTGCCTGTCCAGGGCAGTTGGAGCGAAGAGGACTTTCTGAAGTTTCACACCAACAGAATGGCCGAACTTGTTGACGGACGTCTGGAGATTTTGCCGATGCCAACATGGCTCCACCAACTGATCGTTGAATTTCTTTTCGACAAGATCCGGGACCATGTGCGGGAAAGAAAAATCGGCGGCAAAGTCCTGATGGCTCCCCTTCCCACGCGGCTATTTGCCCGTACGATTCGTGAACCCGATTTGTTGTATGTTCAAGCTGACCACCTTCCGAAGGATGTTCGTGGCTATCCCGTCAAAATTGATCTGGCAGTGGAGATCGTCAGTAGTGGCAGCGAAGCTCGCCAGCGGGACTACGTCGACAAGCGAGCCGACTATGCAAAAGCCGAAGTTGCTGAATACTGGATTGTTGATCCGGAAGAGTTGCTGGTCACTGTGCTGACACTGGCCGGAACCGAATACAAGGTTGTTCAGGAATGCCATCCAGGCGAGATTGCCCGCAGCCTGCTACTGACCGGGTTGGAAGTTTCCGTTGATCAAATCTGGGCTCTCGCTGGCGAGTCATGAAGGCTCGGAAATGGGGTTAGGAACGAATGGCACTGTCGTGATGTTGCATGGCACGCAGTCTGGCCTTTGACCGCGCGGGATTATTTTGTAAGCTCACGCGATTGGAGGCTGGTCTTGAGTTGCAATCGCCATCTCTGGTACAAAGCTGAAAGCCCTCTCTGGTGAATCTGTTGCCCACAGAAACCACGGAGGGTTTTTTCATGCCCAAAAATATACCAGATTCTGGCAGTGAAGGCAGCGGGGATTTCCAGGAGATCGTGAATGGATTTCTTAATGCTCCGGGCCTGCCGTTCTCGAATGTCCTGACCGCAGAACGCATCCGAAAAGTGTTCGCTCGCCACGGCCGGCTGTTCGGTGAGCACGGTATCTATTCCACGGTGGTCGTGCTGTGGGCGTTTCTGAGTCAGGTGCTCAGAGAAGGCAAAGAAGCCGCATGTCAATCGGCCGTCGCACAAATTACGGCGCACTGCATTCAGACCGGCATCGATCCTCCTTCGGCAGATACCGGCGATTACTGCAAGGGGCGAGCGAAGCTGCCGGAAGCAGCACTGCACGAACTCACTTGTGTCGTCGCGGCGGAAACTGAGACACAGGCGAACGAAGAATGGCTGTGGATGAAACGACACACCAAACTCGTGGATGGCTTCACGTTCACGATGCCTGCCACGGAAGAAAACCTCGCGAAGTATCCTCGTCCAAAGACGCAGAAGAAAGGCGTCGGACTTCCGATTGCTTGGCCGTTGCCATTCTGTCTCTCTCTACCGCGACTGTGCTGGACGCCGCGATCGGTCCGTCCAAAGGAAAAGAAACGGGCGAATCCGCGTTGCTGCGAACATTGCTGCCATCGTTCGAGGAAGACGACGTCGTGGTGTTTGATCGCTATTACTGCTCGTTTATGATGATTGCTCTGTTGATGATGCAGGGCGTCGATGTGTGTGCTCGGCTGCACCAACTGCGTCGCAGTGATTTTCGAAAAGGCAAACGTCTCGGCAAGAATGATCACATCATCATCCGGCCAAAGCCACCGCGACCGGCATGGATGGACGAAGAGACTTATGCCACGATCCCGGACACGCTTGAGCTTCGCGAACTGCGTTATACGGTCGTTGAGAAAGGTTGTCGCACGAAAAAGTTCACAATAGTCACGACGCTCACTGATGCCACAGTTTACAGCACTGAAGAGATCGCAACGCTCTGCGGTTTTCGTTGGAATTCGGAGCTTGATATCAGGTCGATCAAGTCCAATCTTCATCTGGATCATGTTTGATGTAAGTCGCCCGAGATGGTACGACGCGAATTCTGGACGATACTGCTGGCGTACAATCTGATTCGGATCACAGCCACGAATGCCGCCGCGCTGCATAACAAGCAACCGCGTCAGATCAGTTTCACCAGCGCGTGCCAATTTGTGCTGGCATCATGGCAACGCCTGTCGGACTCTTCGCTGACGTGTGACGAACTTCTGAACCAATGTCGAATCCTGCTCAGACTCATCTCAACGTGCATCGTTGCGAACCGCCCCGGTCGCCTCGAACCGCGAGTCCTCAGACGCCGAAGACACGGCTATCCGCTCATGCAAAAACCCAGAGACGTGCTTCGCGATGAATTACGCAAGGAGTGTACCTGAAACAACTTACAATCACGACAGTGCCATTCCACCCTGACACCTTTTTGTGACCTCAAGAAAAACACGGCCATTCAAATCAGGACTTAGCAATTGATGACGTAGGCCGAGTGCTGTTTTCAAATGAAATATTCAGGTGATCTGCGATCATGGGAGCAAATGAAGCAGTTTCGTCCTCGTACATTGCTCTGAAAATAACCAAACGCATATTCGGCCCAGAGAGAATAACCTCACTCAATCTACATGGTGCTCCAGCAACTTCTTGAACCGAATTCTCAATAGCAACCTTTGAAATTTGGCGAAGATCAAATCGACGGGACCAGAGTGGTTGTCCCAGTCCCCACCAAATGGAAACGGTGCGATTAGTGGAATCAAAAGTGATTCCGCGTTTGCCAAATATAAACACGATAGCCACCGACAGAAATAGCAGACCTATCGAAATCCCTATTCCTGGAGCGTTTGTCAATCCTTTGACTTGAATACCCAGGACGAGTGCGATCAATGCAAATAGCCCCATGAATCCCATCACATATGCCGCAAATATTAAAAAGCCTTCGAAACGTTGAGTGTATTCCAACCGCGACGCATTGCATGAATGCACCACCCATGGCTTACGCCCCGACGCAAAATGCAGGTTACGCAAAGTTCGAGATGCGTTAGGTATAGTCAGCAAGTCGGCGTCCCAGTGGATTTGATCCAGCCGAAAAAACTCAGCGATTTCCCGAGTGTGGTTTTTTGCGGCAAGCATTGTTGGAGCCTGAAAAACGATGATTATTTCAGATGCCGAGGAAAAGCAAATATCGTAACAGATTGAATCATGGGAGGTTCGAGGTTTCCACTTCAATGCATTGAATGGCGATGTGTCAATAATCTGTGTGCTAATGGGAATGAACAGCAAAGTAGACGACTTAGTCATCACAAGACGTTTCCGGTCAAGCTTTAAACTTCTACGCACCATCATTTGGAGCCCCATTGCGAAAAAGAATCCGCAAAGGATCAAGCCCGCGATGTACCCCGACTGTTCATCCGGCTATTGGCTGATCAAACTTGTCAACGTCGCCAGCGCGATACCGGTTGACACCGCAATCACACCCAGTCCGAAGAACGAGTGTAATCCGTCTCGGTAAACGAGAAGATCGGTTTCGGTATTTGATGCATCAAGTTGCATGGCAGTCAATTCCGGACAAGCTACCTTTTGATTTTCGAATTGGCTCATCCGGCGTTCCGGAGAGGTCTCTTTGGTTAGTCTGATCTCAGGTATTATAGCGGAATCGAGTGAACACATGGTTTTGGGTTATTCGCGTCCCGTTTTACCGATGGATGTCAAGGATGACGCTTACTCTTTTGCTTTTGTTGCGGACATTGGTGCGGACAATGGGGCCATCGATCTTGTTCTCAAGCCCGTTTCTTGTCGACGGGCCGAGATTTCGCTAAATTGTGGAGCAAACAAGGGTGTCAGGGTGCGTCGCGCCGGGAAGCGACAGGCCTGTGACGGCGACATAAATTCCCAAGGCGATCAAATAAATCAGAGCAGGATGGTCCGTCTGGTACTGGCGAAACGCTGCTTCGCGAGTCGCCAGTTTTGACAGAGTCAACTCATTGCTAAACATCCAGAACCCGATCCCCGCAGTCGCTGCCAAAAGCAACAGCACCAATACTCGCGAAGATCGGATCGGCGAATTTGTCACGACAGTGGTTCGTCTGTGACACAGCCTTCTGATGCTGACTTCACGCAGCGAATGTATTTCGCCAGCGTTCCCCGAGTTGCTTTGAATGGCGGAGCCACGAACGCGGCCTTGCGAGTCGCAAGTTCACTCGCCGGCAGATCAACATTGATCTCATTCTTTTCTGCGTCAATCGTGATCGTGTCGCCGTCCTGCAAGAGTGCGATCGGACCGCCCACCTGAGCTTCCGGAGTAATATGGCCAACGATGAATCCGTGCGAGCCACCGCTGAAGCGACCGTCGGTCAGCAACGCGACATCGGTTCCAAGACCAGCTCCCATGATGGCCGAAGTCGGCGTCAGCATTTCCGGCATCCCAGGTCCGCCTTGAGGGCCTTCGTAGCGGATAACAACGACGTCGCCTTTTTTGATCTTTCCGTCTTCGAGACCTTTCAGCATGAGCTCTTCTGAATCAAAGCAGCATGCGGTTCCGGTGAAGACCAGACCTTCTTTTCCGGTGATCTTGGCGACAGCACCTTCAGGGGAGACATTGCCACGCATGATGCGAATGTGTCCACTGGCTTTAATCGGCTTTTCGATCGGCTGGATAATTTGCTGACCGGCTTTCAGGCCGGGCAGATTCTTCAGGTTCTCGGCCAGAGTCTTTCCGGTGACAGTCATGCAACTACCGTCGATGAATCCTTTTTCGAGCAGATATTTAAGCACGGCCGGTGTGCCGCCGATCGTATGCAGATCTTCCATCACATACTTTCCGCTTGGCTTCAGATCGGAAATGTAGGGAACTCGATCACTGACTTTCTGGAAGTCGTCAATCGTCAATGAAACTCCGATCGCTCGCGCCATCGCGAGCAGATGCAGCACGGCGTTGGTTGATCCACCAGTCGCCATAATAATGACCATCGCATTTTCAAAAGCGGCCCGCGTCATGATGTCGCTTGGCTTGATATCCATTTCCAGCAGATGGCGAATTGCTGTGCCTGCCGTGAAACATTCGTCGAGTTTTGCCGGATCTTCAGCAGGAGTTGATGAGCTGTATGGCAATGTCATTCCCATGGCTTCAATCGCTGAAGCCATTGTGTTGGCTGTGTACATGCCACCGCAGGCACCGGCTCCCGGACAGCTTTTGCGGACGATGGCGGCTCGTTCTTCTTCTGTGATCTTGTTGCTGAGGAATTCACCATAAGACTGAAACGCAGATACGATGTCGAGCTTTTCGCCTTTGAGTCCGCAGCCTGGTTTAATCGTACCGCCATAGACCATCAACGATGGTCGATTCAGGCGTGCCATAGCCATGATGCAGCCTGGCATATTCTTGTCGCAGCCTGGCAGTGAGATGTTTGCGTCGTACCATTGAGCCGCCATCACGGTTTCGATCGAATCGGCGATCAGATCGCGCGACTGCAGGGAATACGACATGCCGTCGGTTCCCATGGAAATCCCGTCGCTGACACCGATGGTGTTGAACCGCATGCCGACCATGCCTTCAGCCTGCACGCCTTCGTGAACTTTGGCGGCCAGGTCCATCAGGTGCATGTTGCACGGATTGCCTTCAAACCACACACTGCTGATCCCGACCTGAGCTTTGTCCATATCGGCACGGTCCATGCCGGTGGCGTAAAGCATGGCCTGAGACGCGCCTTGAGAGGCTGGCTGAGTGATTCTACGGCTGTATTTATTGATCTGGGTCATGACAATCAAACTTCGGCAGGCGGGACGTGAGTGAAAGCGGACAACAAACTCCGCGAAACGGCAGACGATAGCAGCCTGCGGGCAAACTGGCAAAGTCTCTGCCCGCAATTCCCGTCAATGCTGGCGCGGCAGCGATCATGCGGCGCGAGAACAATAGTGATTTGGCCGGTATAGGCAGGGCAATCTCACGTGACCATGACGGTGTCGGAATCAGAACATCGGTGACAAACTGCGAAAGAAGCCGTCAGTGATTTGACCCCAAAAACCGGGTTTGGGCATTCCGATCTGGCATTCAAAAGCCAGTTCAGAAAACCATATTTCGATTTCTTCGATCGCTTGGGGAGCGTAAACGAGTAGCAACAGTGCGTAGTTCAAGAATGAAGCTGGACCCTCTAAACGACGGACACGAATGTCAGTTCTATGGCACATACGCCGGGAAATCTGTGTAGCCCTTTTCTCCAGTCGGCGAGTACCAGTCAGATATCGGCGCTAACTCTGCGAGAGGCCAATTGTTGCAGAAGCGTTTGACAAGGTCGGGGTTGCTGATGAATGGCCGTCCGAATGCAATCAAGTCTGCGTGCCCGTCAGCAATCGCCTGTTCAGCCATCGCCTGCGTGTAGCCGCAGTTGCCAATCAGCGGGCCGTGGAAGATCTTGCGAAAATCTGCCAGCGTCATTGGTTCGCCCAGATTATGAAAGCCAAAGGCCAGGCCGTCCATGACGTGCAGATACGACAAGCCGCAGGAATTCAACTGAGTGGCGACATATGTAAACTGATCACGGTAATCTGGTGAGCCCATATCATTGAAAACGCCGTTCGGAGAAAGCCGCACACCAACTCGATTTGCTGGCCAGATAGCGACGATGGCTTCCACAATTTCCTTGAGGAACCGGTATCTGTTCTCAATACTTCCTCCGTATTGATCTGTCCTTTGATTCGTTTTCGACTGCAGGAAGTTGTCGATCAGATAACCGTTGGCACTATGAATTTCGACGCCGTCGAACCCGGCATCCTTCGCTCGCCGCGCTGCGTTGGCATAGTCCGCAACAACGCGAGGAATCTCAGCTGTTTCCAGCGCGCGGGGTACTTCGTGCGGTTGCTTGCCAGTTGTTGTGTGGATATGGGGTTCGTTGATTTTGATGGCTGATGCCGCCACAGCAAGTTGCCCGTTGTGAAAACTGCTGTGAGATGAACGTCCCATATGCCAAAGCTGCAGAAAGATGGCCGCGCCTTTGGCGTGAACGATATTCACGATCGGCTTCCATCCTTCTGTCATTTCATCGTTGTAAATTCCCGGTGATTCGATCCAGCCATTGGCTTCTTCGGAAATCGTCGTGGCTTCGGTGATGATTAGACCGGCCGAGCTGCGTTGTTCGTAATACTCCGCCATCAACGCGTTCGGAATTCGCATGGCTCCCGCTCGTGATCGAGTCATCGGCGCAAGAACAACGCGATTTGGAAGAGTCAGATCATGCAGAGAGAACGGCTGAAACAGAGCTCGGTTTGTCATGGAACTTCATTCACCTTTACTTTGATCGTCTGATTGTGGGCGCACCAATAAAACTTCGATCGTGGCAACTTCGCATGGCTACAACTCTGCTGTGTCACTCTTTCGAAATTGACGATGAACCGTTCGTGACGCAGAATTTCGAGCGTGATCACGTTTGGTATAGTCGATGTAACTCTTGAAGCATTCGGGAATATCAATGAGCACGGGTTTGCCTTTTGGAAAGTTTTCCAGATGCTGCAGAATCGTCCGTCCCAAGGCCTCACCGAAGACTGCTGGGACGGCATTTCCAACTTGCTTATATTGCTGTGCCTTTGTTCCCTCAACGGCCCAGTCATCCGGGAAGCCCTGCAATGCTTTAATTTTGATCGGAGTGCTGCTCAAGAAATCCCCGCAGTGATTTCCATGGTTCTGAAAACAGACCAGCGTCTTTCTGACACGTTGGTTCCGGAAATACCGGTGATTTACCACGGCTGGAACCTATGATGAAACAGCGAACGCGGCGTTGGAAGGAACCATAATCTGCTGAATTCAACAGGGCCGCACGACAGCTATATCCCAATTCTTCAAGCACGCGAATCAGTTCAACGATAACGCCGCCCGGTTCACCGTTTTTGTCACGAGCCGTCACAACACCGCGAACATTTTCAAAAAGAAACATTCTCGGTTTGAGCTCTCCGACGATACGGCAAAATTCGGATACCAGAGCACCTCGAGGATCCAGTACACTTAACTGCTTACCGGAACTGGAAAATGCCTGGCAGGGCGGACCACCGACGACCAGGTCAATCGGTTTGCCAAGCGAAAGATCAGCAGCCCGAACATCGCGAATATCAGCATTCACGATCTTTGCATGAGACAAATATTCCTGGCCGTCGTTGTGTGTCCAACCTTGATTGGCCATCAGTGTGTTGCAGAAAACGGATTCGATTTCGCAGAGTGAAACCGCTTCAAACCCAGCTCGCTCGAAGCCGATGTCCAAGCCTCCTGCACCACTAAACAGACTCACGTAGCGTGCCATCAATTTTCATTTGCTTCTAAATCGGCTTTAACACAATCGTCGAAGAATAGGGAGAAATCACAGCATGAATGCTCTAACGTGAAATTCTATCGGACATGCGAGCTCAAGGAAACTCATGGAGTCTGCTGTCGCAATGATCAAAGTACTAGCTGCTTTTGGCCAATAATAAGGGCTTTCAGAAACTGAGCGGATGGCTCACCATGCGAAGCATGATTGTTACATTGTTCGATCTGCTCTGGAATCCAGAGGTCACTCACGCTGACTAAGAAACCACGCCTGTACGGCGTCGAATTTGTGGTGGGCCAGGTCATTCCAGAGATCGATGGCCTCAGGTTGTCGCAGATATTTCTGAGACGTCGGCTCAAAAGCAGTCCTCCTTATTCCAAACTGCCCGACGAGAGCCTTGACCGACTTTGCCCGTGTTACCTCAGAAATTGTTTGTCAACATAAAACTCGAACGCTGTTCCATTTTTACGAACTCGAAAATGCGTCTTGCGAATATCCTTCGTTTCAAGCTGACCGAAATCTCGTTCGAGTTTCTCCATTTGAGCTTCCGTCTCTGCTGAGTAAAAATGCAGAATTGTGGCAGCAGAGGCATCAATGCCAGCTTTTCTGAACAGTTCCACATCAGCTTCGCGACGGCCTTCACTTCCTGAGGCCCAGTTCATGAATAATCGACGCTCGCTGCCTGCGTCGGCTTCAAAGACTTCTCGCGTGGTTGGTTTTTCAGCGGTTACCTTGTTTATGTAGACAAGTTTGCCTTCTGCGGTAAACATGGCTCCCAGTTCGATCCCAAGATGATCAAGTTGAGCGGCGTAGTTGGCAAGATCACCAGGATTGGTGAATTCGACGATCCAGCGAGTCTCACGTTGTGACTCAGACCTTTTGTGGTCGTCACCCGTGCCAATCGTAGAGTTTCCTGTTCCATCCGCTCGCGTCGCCATCATCAATCCGATGGATTCTTGCGGAGCCACGATTGCCGATGCGTCGGCGGATGTCAAAACGATTTGATCAGCGATGTCGTTCAGTTCTGTGGCTGCACGTTCTTCATTCGCGAGTGATGGATCTGCCGCTGCGTCATCGGGCGAAGTGACTTCTGTTGCTTCCAACGATGTGAATGGCAAGGAACCTGGTTCTGAGACGATGTGCGGGCCGGGAATCGGAGGATCAGGCTCCGGCATGATCATCGCAAATCGAATGACGATCATTGCCAGTAGTGTAAGAACAGCCGCGATCGTCGATGTTGCAAGTGCCGCGACTGTGATGTCGTACTTGCTGATCTTGAGATTCGGTGATCCCGCAGCACGAGTGGCAGATTTTTCTGTGACGGTCATTGCAGTGCCTTTAAAAAAGTAGCCGTCACGCTCCGCCGTCACGAGCCCACAAGAACGACCTTTGCTTGAACATCGCCAATCAACATGTGAGTCGATATGGCGATGTGCGGTTGTAGTGCGACGGGCCGCTGGTTGAGGCTCATCACGCGGAGCGTGATGGCTACATTGCTCCGCCGAACAGTGCCGCGTTTCTTTGTTTGAATCAGAAGCTCAGATCATTGCTTTTAGCTGAGGATGCCGGAACCCTGTCAAAAGGCTGATCTGCCCCAAAAATATCAGGAGTTTTCAACTGGCCATTCGCACTGATCGGATCGGGGGTTGGCTTAAGAAAAACGTGGGCGTTTGCTGCACCAACCTGGACCGCCAGAATCGGCAATTGCAGCATCATCTTTTCGCTCGTCATTGTTGCCTGATCGCTTTTGATGACAGCGTTGGTTACGGTCAACGTTCCCTCGCTGGCTGAAATAGAATCGCCGGACACGGTGTAACCATCGATCGACAATACTGCTTTGCCTTTGCATGAAAAACTGTACGTCAGTTTGTCGTTCTCTGATGAAACCACCTGCACATTGACATCATCACATGTGAGGATAACGGAACTCTGTGAAGGCATGTCAATTGTGCGAGTTGTCTTCTGCACCACCGGTCTCGGCCCGTCGGAGGGAAACGCAGATAAATTTCCATTCCTCCCAAATGTGTGGACGAGTACCTCGGTCTGCTCATTCATCGAAGTCACAAGCACCACTCGCAGCTTGGGAATCCATCTGGTCCCTACCGTTTCAGCAGGTTCCGTCGCCGGCACATAAGGCGGCTTCGAAACAGGGCCAGAGTCTCCAAAAGCCGGTGCTGCATTCAACGCTGCAGGATCGATCGGGTTGAGTGATGGCGGACTAAGCTGCAATGTGGCAGCTTCCTGGCCATTCGCCACTTGCCGATGCAATGCGAAAGTGATCAAAACGCAAATGCCTAAAGTCCACGTTTGAATTTTCATTGTCAACGTCCCTGATTTGATCTCTGAGAAATGTCATCCGACAAGATTGTACTGGCGACATGAGTGATTTTACCAGACAGGTCGTGGTTCGAAGATTCAAGGCTGCCACTTGATCGGTTCAAGGCGTTTCCCAATATCCGGCGAAATGACCGTGCATGGCACCGCCATTTGGAAGGCCGGTAGCAATCGGCCCTGCTATCCAATCCACACATAGCTGTTCGGACGAGATGGCGGAAGCCTTCCGGCATGGATCATGTTGAATAACAAAAGACAGTTGTTTGCTCTTTTCTTGTCGCTTATCAACTCATGTACCCAACGGATGGGATCCAGGGCCAATGCACGATTGCCGCTGACAACCGCAATTGCCTCGGTCCCGTCCGGATCGAGAACTTGAAGCCATTCCCAGTCCATTTCCTGGCAGAACATTTGTCCGATAAAGCTGCCCACTTCAATCGCCAGAGAAACTCGCTGATCTTTATCAAGCTTCTTGTTGGCTCGTGCGGAATCGATCTCGTTGTGAATGACTTCCATTTTTTGCCTGTGTCTTTGATCCGGGATAGTTTGAGGCGTTTCATCACGGACTCCACGCTTGTTCTGACTTCTTGCATGGCAGCATCAGACAGCGGAACACTGGCACTGCGTTTTGACTTCGGTCTGGTCTCAACAACGTCAGGCACCGACTGCACCCACCGATGCTCATCGAAAGAGATGTTCTTCACGACTCGTTTGAAGATCGGATGATCCAGCAGAGTGCCCGAGCGAGCCAGAAAGCGAAAGATGATTGCGAATTTCTTCGTCTGATAGATTCGGATGACCTCACCTTTGGACAACGCGAAGGAGTCTTGAGCCCAGTCCGAGGGCAGTCCCTTTAAGTGCAGCGTCTCCTCGCGGAACAACTCGCCATCACTGATTTTGATTGGCTTGCTCTTTCGATGGCGAGTGTACCATTCCAGTCGATCATTGAATTCAGCGTTACGACCAGGCAGCTTATAGACTTCGATGCGAAGCAGGTTGGCGGCATCCCACGGCGGCTCTGCATCTCCAAAGAATGTTGCTCCGACGTTTTTGGCCGATGACTCCCAAACGAAATGGGAGAGTGGCCACAGATGGGCACCTTTGACGACAAGGCATCCGATTCCAAATTCTTTGGCGAGTTTCAACTCGGACAAGTCAACCGTTTCGTGCATACGACCAGCCTTTCAATGAGACGAATTCCGCCCGACCGACGCAAGTCAATCTCAAGAACTACCCCAAAAATGCAGGGCTGGTGGAAACCGGCCCTGCGTTGTCGCTGACCAGTTTACATGTTGATCTCATACCCTTTGCGATTTTCTCGCGACAGGAATGAGTTCGCCTGATCGTCGCCGGTGATCTCCCGCTTGACGGCGTCCCAATTGAGCGGGCGGTTCAGACGCATGGCGATGTTGCTGAGGTGGCAGATTTCTAACATGCGGTTGTGAGACCACACGTCGGAAATCGGTTGCTTGCGGGACTTGATCGCTTCGGTGAAGTTGGCGGTGTGGTTCGCACTGACCGGGCCGCCGTAGACTTTTTCGATGGCACCTTCTGGCAGTGGATTGCTCGCCAGAGCTTCGACAGGTGCGCCGACGATCTTGCCTCGGTTGACGAAGAAGCGGCCTTCCGTCCCTTCGAACAGAATGCCGTTGTCGCCTTCGCTGGTGATGATCATTTCGACATCGTTTGGCATGTCGACTTTGATCTTGAAGCTGGTGGCGGCGTTGTACTGGTCATGAACCACTGGCTGCCCGTCCTTGTATTCAACCGGCAGTATGAATTCCAGCGGTGTGATTTTGCTCGGGCCAGTGTCGGTTGCGCCGAGAGCCCAGCAGGCGATATCGACGTGATGAGCGCCCCAGTCGGTGAGTTTTCCGCCGGAGTATTCATGCCAGTTGCGGAATGAATAGTGACAGTTGCTGAACAACGGCACGCCGCCGCCGTATCCTTCGCGAAGTTCCGGTAGCGCTCGGTAATCGACTTTCTCTGCTGGACCAAGCCATGTTTCCCAGTCGAGTCCTTCTGGCACTGGAGCGACCGGAATCATGGGCGACGCTTCCATCCCGTTGATGCCGCAGGTCACTCTTTGAACTTTGCCGATGCGGCCATTCTGCACGAGTGCGACTGCCTGAAGAAATCGCAGATCCGATTCCGTGCGCTGCATCGTGCCAACCTGGAAGACTCGACCAGTTTGCTTGACAATTTTTTCGATCAACTTGCCTTCGTCGATGGTCAGTGTCAGCGGCTTTTCGCAATACACGTCTTTACCAGCCAGCATCGCTTCGATGGCGATCTTTGTATGCCAATGATCGGGCGTCGCGATCATGACGGCGTCGATATCTTTACGATCGAGGACTTTGCGGTAGTCGGCGTAGGCGTCTGGTTTCTTCTTCTGCGCCTTTTCGGTTTTCTCGACGTTGGCCCCAAGTACGTTGGCATCCACGTCGGCCAGTGCCGCAAAATCAGCAAACTGAAAGGACTTGCTGGTAATTGACCAGCCCTGATTTCGCAGACCGATGGTGGCGAACACCGGTCGTTCATTCGGCGACGTGTAACCGAAGGCTCGGTTCGTCGATGGTGTAAAAATCGCTGCGGCTCCGACAGCGGCGACTCCCTGAAGAAAGTTACGACGGGTGGCTTGGCGAGATACTGACATGGATAAAATCCTCTCGAAAAAATGTTGGGACAGCACATCCTGAGAAATGTGCAAACCTGGCGGCGGGCATGATACCGCAACAGGCGGTCGTTTGCACTCACATGGGTGGCTGGGGTTGGAGGGCGGTAGCCCGAAACCCCGGCCACCCGGCGCTGAAACATTCCCGACTCAAACCCCGGTTATCCCGGCGCTGAATCGTACCGGCAAGCTGACGCATGCCGCTCGCCGACGTTCAGAGTTCAAATTCGCTGCAGCCACAGGATCTGATACGCCTCCAGTTGCAGGTCTTCGGACGTGGGCAGTTCTTCCGACGTAATCGCGTCGCGGAAGAAGCGACCGAGGCCGGCGGTGCGGAGATGGTTGCCGGAGACAATGCAGGGTTCTTCCGTGAAGTTGGCCATCACGACGACTCGACTGCCCGCATGGGAACGAACAAAGCCGAGTACGTGTTCGTTGTCGGGATCGAATAATTCCATCTGAGCCCCGTAGAAGGCTGCCATGGATTTTCTGAGTCCGATCATGCGTTGCAGTGAACGATAGATACGATTGCGAATTGAACCACGGGACGATCGGATGCGATCATCCAGGTCGTCCAGAAATTCCCACTTCATTTTCGGTCGATGAACCCAACGCGTATCGCCGGCTTTCGCGGGATCTTTCACAAAGTCGTAGTCGTTCAGCACGCCCCATTCTTCGCCCAGATAAATGAGCGGAATGCCGCCGATGCTGAGCGTGATTCCGTGCAGCAACAGGATACGACGGATGGCCAGTTCTTTCAGCGTCTCGTCATCTTTTTCGATCGCCTGTTCCAAACCGGCCAGCGATGCGAGTGTGCCGGAAATTCGCATATCGCCGGTGATAGTGTTATGCTGAAAAGGAACACCCCGCGCAAAGGAGCCGGGATACTGGCCGGTATAAAAGTCATTTAAAAATCGGCGATGGTCATACCCGTTGATGCCAATCGCGGCGGCGTCTGCATCATCAAACGTCCAGCCGACATCGTCGTGGCAGCGCAGATAATTCACCCACACCGTTCCCGTCGGCAACCGGTAGCGATGACTCAGTGTGCGCACCAGCAATGACACATGTCGCGTTGCGAGTGATTCCCACAGCAGCGCCATCAGTGTGGGGTTATACGAAATCTGACATTCTTTGGGCGAGATGTATTTGATGACTTCATCCGGATGCACAATGGCTTCGGACAGGAACGCCAACGCCGGGGCGGAAATCCTGGTCATCAGGTTGAATGCCTGAATCAACAAATGCGCTTCGGGCAGGTTTTCGCAGCCGGTCCCCAGCTTCTTCCAGATAAATGCAACGGCGTCCAGACGCAAAACTTCAACACCGGTATTGGCGATGAACAGCATTTCTTCCGCCATCGCGCGGAACACGGCAGGATTGCGATAATTCAAATCCCATTGAAAACTGTTGAACGTCGTCCAGACCCAGGCATGCATTCCGTCGTGCCATGTGAAATTGCCACGTCGTACCGTAGGGAAAATTTCTCGCAGCGTTTTTTCATATTCATCCGGCCACTGTCGATCTGGAAAGATGTGATAAAACTGCTGATACTCACGTACGCCGGACTGAGCTTGTTGTGCCCAGTCGTGGTCTTCGGACGTGTGGTTGAACACAAAATCCAGGACCAGTGAAATTCCGACTTTTCGCAGATCGTCCGCTAGCAGTCGCAGATCTTCAATCGTGCCCAGTCGCGGATCGACCGATCGATAATTGCTGATCGCATAGCCGCCATCGTTGTCACCGGGTCGCACGGCAAAGAGCGGCATCAGATGCAGATATGTCAGCCCCAGATTCTTGAAATAGTCGATATGTTCGCGCAGCCGGCCGAGGTTTTCGCTGAACAGATCCACATACAGCGCGCCGCCCGTGAGTTCCTGTGATTGAAACCATGTGGTGTCGTTGATGCGCTGTCGATCAAGTTCCTGCAGCGGTTCCGGGCGGTCTCGCAAGGCCTGCGCTGCGGTAAGCAGAATCTGTTCGATATGATAAAAAAAATCGTAGCGCGTGCCGTACAACTGCAGCAGGATGGCAAACAGGTCCGGCCAGTGCAGGTGCAGTCGGTTCAGGAATTCACGTTGAAGTTGAGTGTCAGTTTCCGCTTGCCAGACAGACTCCAGTCGCGGCAGAATTCTCTGCAGAGACAACTGAGCCTCGAAGGCCACGTCAGTGATCCGACCTTCGTCATTCGGTCCAGTCATTGGGGATCACAATGTCGTTCAGAAACTGATAATAGTGGATGCCTTCCAGAATTCCGGCGGCATGACGAGCTTCGGCAAAATAGATGCGCGGACGTTTTTTTAAGTATTCGAGTTCGCTGCCATGATTTCCTACGACGACACCCAATGTCGCGCCAAGCAACATGCCCGCGTCATTGCCGGAGTCACCAGCCACCAGAACATGATCCGGGCTGAAACCCCATTTCCACAACAAGTGTCGCAGACACAAACCGCTGCCGCCGCGAACAGGAATAATGTCCAGATACATTCCTAGTGAAAGGATGACTTTCACACGCAGGCCCGCTTCTCTCAGCAACTTGCGAATTGTGGCTTGCTTCGGAGCAACAGCAGCATCAATTTCGTAAGACACTTTATACCGTGACTGGTGCTCTTCTTCCTGAGGAAAGACGCCCGGCAGGTGATCGAGAACTCGGCGAACAGCGTCCGGCTGCCACGCTTCACCAATCTGCTTTTGCCATGTGAGGTCAGGCGTCAGATTTTGACCGTAGTGCAATCCTGTTCCGCAATCCGTCGCCAGAACATCGGGCCGAGGCAAATCCAATTCTTCCATCAAAGCCAACGCGCTGTCGAGTGTCCGTCCTGTGGAAATTCCAAAGCCCACGTTGTTTGCGTTCTTGATGATATCGAGGAACTCTCGCAGCGAATTGTCGTCACCTGTGAGTGTGTTATCCAGATCGGTGATAATGAATCGATCGAACTCAGGCAGTTGACGACTTTTTGCGCGATCCATCGCTGCTGGGCGTTCGGTATGATTCACGATATCGACGACGTCACGCAAATACCGATCCGCATGCATTTTCCATGTGTAAAATTCATGAGCCCCGCGAATTCCGTTGGCCGACCATTCGTCCCAGTGTTTGGGTTCGCTCAATACGCGCAGCAATGCTTTTTCAATGGCAACGTTGTCCAGGGGATCGATCAGCAACCCGTTCTGACAGTTCGCGATGATATCCATCGGACCGCCATCGTTGGTGGCCACCACCGGCAATCCACTTGCCGCCGCTTCCAGCAGTGTCAGACCAAAGGGTTCTGTCAGTGCAGGATTCACAAACACGCCTCGCTGTTTTGCTGCGAGTCGATACAAATCCGCGACGTCAAGAGGAACATGCGATTTCGGATAGGCGACCAATCCGTAAAGGTTAAACTTGTCGATCAGATACAGCACGTTGGTAAGAACTGCTTGCTGTGCCGTTGGAAGTTCACGCAGATCTTCGCGTGATCCCATGATGAGTACAAGATTTGCAAGTTGCTGCAGTGGTTCGCTTTCGCCATAGACGCGGACAAGCATCTCCAGATTCTTGCGTTCATCGGGACGGCACATTGCCAGAATGATGGGCTTCTCCGGATTCTTCAGGAACCACCCAATCTCTTTCGCAATCGGCGGTGATGGCCATTCTGGTGGCGCGGGAAAGAAGGACTCCAGATCCACTCCCGGTGGAATCACTTCCATGCGATCGGGCTGATAATGATCGTACAGTTCGTACTGCTGCTGAACTTCCTGATGTGTGCTTGTGACAACCATCGACGCCGTTTCCAACGCCATTTCTTCGGCTTCGACACGAGTCTGAAAACGGAACTTCTTTTCCAGGACAGGCAGGTTATCTAGCCCCAGTAGCATTCGCTGTCGCTTGACTCGGCCAAGGGAATGGCCTGTGAACACAAATGGAATGTGCAGAAGTCTGGACAACTGCGCGCCAGCGAATCCGGCGTCGGCATAGTGACCGTGAATCACATCCGGCAGACCGTGCTTCCGGAAATGCACAAGCATCTGGTCGATGAAGAATTCGATGTATGGCCACAGCGATTCCTTCTTCAGATATTTCCTGGGACCAAATGGAATTCGCACGAGCTTAGCGTTGGGGCCGATCGGTTCTTCCAACTGGCCATATTGTGCGTCAATTCGAGGGTCAATGATCTGGCGAGTAATCAGCTCGACACTGCTGACTTCTTTGTGTCGCCCAAGTTCACTGGCCAATTCAAGTGTATATCGGATTTGCCCGCCTGTGTCGGCATCACGTCCCAGCTCGGGTTCGTGTGCTCGAATCAGCCCGTGCAGACTGATCAGTGCAATTTTGAGCCCGGGAGCTTCTTTTTTTTGAGGCATGGATCTCGTTCCTTTTGTAATTCAGCCGAAGTTTCACGACTTCGGCTGCCGTTATTCATAGCCAAATTTGTGCGGCAAGGAACACGCAGACTGTGATCAGGGCACCCAAGAGGAATCGGCTGGTTTCAAATAATCGCACGGAATCATCGTGGAATAAGTTCCAGCGGAACTCCATAGAAGCATCTTCAGACGCGGGTTCTGGTGGGTTCATTTGGGATCAACCGGATACGGGCAAAGGATTCTACTGAGGGCCGGATAAACCGGTATTACCGATTCTGCGGTTAGGTGTTGCTGAATACTACTCTGTCTGTTTAGATTCCTGCGGGAACGGTAAAAAAACGCAAACGCGGTGTTCTGCGAGATTCTCACCCGATGGCGATGCGTCTTTTGCGTTATAATCGAATGCGGCTTTCGCGTGTTGACAACTTCAAGCGATGTTCCGGCAACGGAAACCTCGATAAGGAACAGTTCTGACCGCGGGAAGTAAAGAATCCACCCATGACCGAAGGCGACAAAACACGGCAGGATGAACTCAACGCGGCTGCACGGCAGCCGAGTGAGGAACTCGCCGCGCCTGCGTCGCCGGAATCTGCTCCAAAGAAATCCGTGTTGCAGAAAGTTGAACTGCGCGGCAGCAAAAGAAAACGTCGCAAACCGCCGGCATGGGCAGTCAAAGTTGTCCATTCGATAGTCGCCGTCAAACGATTCTTCCGCGAGACACTTCCAGGTTCGCTCAAACGTCGCAAGCGAGAAATCATCACCGGTGTTGTCAGTTTTCTGATTCACCTTGTGGGTGCGCTGCTGCTGATGGTCTGGTTGCTGCCACCAGAATCGCGCGACAGCGTGTTTGCGATTATCAGCGGCACTGTCGATGACGCTGCGCTCGATGAGCCGCTAGAAATTGTCGAAATTGTGCAGCCGGAAAAAATGACGGATCTGAATCTCGACAGCAGCGTGAAGCAGTTGGTGTCCGAACTGGACAAGGGGCTGCATCGCGAGCAATTCGATTCACCGGAAGACACAGAGCTGCGGATGCCCGTGGAACTTGTCGAGCTGGGTGATGTCTCCGTCCTGAAAGGTGACTTTGGCGGCCGTTCTGAGGCCGGTCGTCGAGCGGCGGTGAAAATGTATGGCGGAACTGCGGAGAGCGAGAAATCCGTCAACCTTGGGCTCAAGTGGCTGCAGAAGATTCAACGCGAGAACGGATCGTGGAGTTTTGGCGATGTTGGCGAAGCAGGCTCGCCAGGAAGTATGAACACAACCGATGTCGGAGCCACATCACTGGCATTGCTGTGCATGTTAGGCGGGGGTCACACGCATGTCACTCCGGGGCAATATCAGGAAACTGTTCAGAAAGGTTTGGCGTGGCTGGGTCAAAGTGCCATCCGTTCTCAGGGTGCAGCCGACATGCGTGGTGCCCATCAGGGCAATTCCGGCATGTACGTTCAAGGTCTGGCCACAATTTGTCTGTGTGAAGCGTCAGCTCTGGAACCTAAAGATCGCGATCTGCGTCGCCTTGCATTGGAAGCCGCGCGGTTCATTGAAAAAGCCCAGGGCAGTGATGGCGGATGGCGTTATCAACCGCGTGAAGTTCCCGGTGATACATCCGTCGTCGGCTGGCAAGTGATGGCGCTTCAGAGCGCGAAGGCTGGCGGTATTGCGGTCGCTCCGGATTCGTTCAGCGATGCAAGGAAGTTTTTGAACAAAGTGCAGGCGGAAGATGGAGTTTACTATGGATATACGGATTCACAAAAAGGACGGCCCACAACGACCGCCGTTGGCTTGTTGTGCCGTATGTATCTCGGCTGGAAGCGAGAAAAACCACAGTTGAAGCAGGGCGTGGAGTTCCTGTCGGGGCTTGGACCCAGTCGAGACGATATCTACTTCAACTACTATGCAACTCAGGTGATGCATCACTGGGACGGCGAGTTATGGGACAAGTGGAATGTTCGCATGCGTGATCAACTTGTGGCGACGCAAATCAAAGAAGGTCCCGGAGCGGGAAGCTGGGATGTCACTGATCCTCATGGTAACACGGGAGGCCGCATCTATCAGACCGCTCTCAGTTTGTTGACACTGGAAGTCTATTATCGCCACCTACCGATCTATCGCCGCTTTGATTCTGACGAGAAACCGGCGAAGGAAGCCGTGCCTGTCGTTAAGCCATGATGAATGAGCCTTCTCCTACTGACGATGGCGATACTGAATTTCATTTGCTGGGCTTGCCCACGAATGATGATTCTCATGCGCTGCGTTCAAGGGAACCGTTCGAATTGCTGGTATCGCAGTTCGTTGATGAACTGAGGACAGGAAAGCTGCCTTCCGTAGAACTTTACGCTCGCAGATTTCCGCCGCATGCCACAAGAATTCGAGAAGTGTTTCCTGTGCTCGCCATGCTGGAACACGCTCGGATCGCCAAAGAGGGCCAGTCGATCCGACGCAACATGCCGGACCGATTTCCGTTCACGCGGATCGGTAATTGTGAACTCATCGGCGAACTGGGTCGCGGCGGCATGGGCGTTGTGTTTCACGCGCGTGATCTGCAGTCCGAGCATCGGGTCGCAGTCAAGATTCTGCCGTGGCGAGTCTCCATCGTTCCCGAATGGGTCGCGCGGTTTGAGCACGAAGCGAGGACCACGGCTCAGTTGCGACATCGCAATATCGTGCCCGTGTTTCGGTATGGTCAGGAAAACGGATATTGCTTTTTCGTCATGCAGTTCGTGAATGGCATCGGACTTGATCGCGTGATCGATCGACTGCGGGAAACGGAGGGTGTGGTTTACGCAGAAGAAATCCAGCGGCAGGAATCTCAGCGACTCTCAGGTGCAATGAAAGCTATTCCCGTCGCTCAGATGATGTCAGAAGCCGACCCCGCAAATCCTAAACGCCGCAGAATTACAAGTTCTTCATGGAATAGCTTTACAAAGATAGGAGTCCAGGCAACGCAAGCGCTGCGTGCTGCTCACGCGGCCGGCATTCTGCACAACGACATCAAGCCGGGAAACGTGCTTCTGGACGCAGAAGGACGAGTCTGGGTGACGGACTTTGGTCTCTCGCAGCCGATCGAAGAACGTCGGTCGAAACCCACCGGCAGCGCGGTGGCGGGCACGCTGCGGTACATGGCACCCGAACGACTGCTGGGACAACAGACGGCGGCCTGCGATCTTTATTCTATGGGTGCGACGTTGTATGAACTGTGCTTGCAGAGGTCCGTGTTCGATCATTCGAATCGTGATGAACTTACGCGGATGATCATGGAAGACAGTCCGGTCCGTCCACGCACGATTGTTCGCGATTTTCCGCGTGGGCTGGAGACCATCATTCTGAACTGCCTGGAAAAGCATCCGGCTGACCGTTATTCAACCGCCGATGCACTTCTGGCCGACCTGCTGCGACACTCACGCGAACAGGCTGTCAGTTCCACCAGCCGCCGGTCATTTTCCGGATTCTTCAAGGCCATCCGACAACGAGTGTCGGGAAAGTCAGGAATCGACAAGCAGAATCCGAAGAGCAATGAATAGTAGAGAGTTCGCAAACCAGAGTGTCATCAGTAGGTCCCGCTTGCCGAGCGGGACTTTCGCCGCAAGGCGAACCGTGCGCGGGATGCAGCATGATCCAGAATGATGCGTGGCCGTGATCTCCGACGACGTAATTTTGGAGTGGCGGCCTTTTCTGGTCGCAGGTCGCAGCCTTGCGGCGGTTTTGAAAAATCCTTTCCGGCAGAAAGGACCTACTGCCGGTGACTTTCGCTACACCGCCTTTGTCGAGTAAATTGCTGCATCAGGCTGCGGCCTTAGATCTCACCGCTCGAATTCAATGGAACGATCATATGTCTCGCTCACTTGCCATTCTGTCACTGTTGTCCGGAATCATCATGTTGCCCTTAAGTTACGCCAAAGCCGATGAAGGCATGTGGCTGTTTAATGATCTGCCCACGAAACTTCTCAAGGAACACTACGGTTTTGAACCAACACCGGAATGGGCCGAGCACTTGATGAAGTCCAGCGTGCGATTCAACGTCGGTGGATCGGCGTCGTTTATTTCCAGCACAGGACTTGTCCTTACGAATCATCATGTCGGTTCAGATACGCTGTATAAGCTGTCTACGCCGGAACGAAACATCATGGACGTGGGGTTCCACGCGAAAAGTACGGATCAGGAACTTAAAGCGCCGGATCTGGAACTCAATCAACTGGTGAACATCAAAGATGTCACGGCGGAAGTCAAAGGTTCGGTCACAGACAGCATGACGACCGAACAGGCCGTTGCCGCTCGGCGAGCCATCATCGCGAAGATTGAAAAATCGGCACTGGACGAAACGGGCCTCAAAAGTACAGTGACGACGTTGTACGGCGGCGGCAAGTATCATCTGTATCAGTACAAAAAATACACCGACGTCCGATTGGTGTGGGCACCGGAAACGGCGATCGCCTTTTTTGGCGGCGATGCGGATAACTTTGAGTATCCTCGGTACTGTCTCGACGCCTGTATTTTTCGAGTCTACGAAAACGACAAACCAGCGAAGATCGAACACTTTTTGAAGTGGTCCGAAAACGGTCCGCAGGAAAACGACGTCGCGTTTGTGTCGGGCAATCCCGGTCGCACCAGTCGCATTTACACGATGGATGCGATCCGATATCAGCGTGACCATTATCTGCCGTACCGCCTGAATCTACTGCGACGCCAAGAGATTTTGCTGCAGCAGTACGGACTTCGCGGCACCGAAGAAACGCGACGCGCGCGAGATGATTTGTTCGGTGTGCAGAATTCCCGCAAGGCACTTCTGGGGATGCTGGCAGGTTTGCAGGATCCGCAGGTTCTGTCCGACAAGGCTGCTGCCGAAGCGGCGTTGCTAGCTGCAATAGAAGCCGACGCGAAACTCAAGCCGTTGGCATCTGCGTGGAAGACGATTACGGAAACGTCAGCCAAGCGAGCAGGATTGTTGAGCACGGGCGTGGCGGTGAATTCACATCTGTTTGGCATCGCTCTGCAACTGGTTCAGATGGCAGAAGAAGATCAGAAGCCGTCTGAAGAACGCCTGCCGCAGTTTGCAGATGCGGGCCGTGAATCGCTGTTGCTGCAACTGTATTCAGAAGCTCCGATCTATACAGATCTGGAACAAGTGCTGATGGCCGATTCGATTTCAAAGACGCTGGAACAACGTGGCTTCGATGATCAAGTCAGCCAACAGATTCTGGCTGGAAAGAGCCCTTCAGACCGAGCCGCCGAACTAATCAGCGGCACGAATCTGATAAGCGTTGAAAACCGCAGGAAAATCGGCACTGGCGGGATCGAGGCCATCAATAACAGTGATGATCCAATGATTCAACTGGCGAAGATTGTGAACCCTGAGGTTCGCCGTCTTCGTAAAATCACCGATGAGCTGGATGAACTGGACAAACAAGCGTACGCGAAGATCGCGGAAGCTCGGTTTGCTGTGGAAGGTACTTCAGCCTATCCGGATGCCACCTTCACATTGCGATTGGCATTTGGTCCGGTGAAGGGTTACGAACAGGACGGCAAGCAGATCCCTGCATGGACCAACATCGGCGGCGCGTTCGAACATGAAAAGCTGCATCAGGGTCAGGCCGATTACGTGCTGCCTGCTTCGTGGAAGAAAGCAGAATCAACGCTGAACAAGTCAACGCCGTTCAACTTCGTCAGCACAGCCGACATCATCGGCGGCAATTCGGGCAGCCCGGTAGTCAATCGAGCCGGTGAACTTGTCGGCCTGATTTTCGACGGCAACGTGCAATCGCTGTCGGGCAATTATGTATATACAGACAAACAAGCGCGCTCCGTTTCAGTTCACTCCAGCGCTATTCGTGAAGCCTTGCAGGTTGTGTACGGTGCGGACAACATCGTAAAAGAATTGGGAAAGTAGACGAATGACACTCGACGAACTTCAGCAACTGATCGACCGCATGTATTCCCGCAAGGACGAAGCGCGCGGGGTTGAGGGCACTTTTATGTGGCTGATGGAAGAAATCGGCGAACTCGCTGCCGCCCTGCGTGAATCGCCAAAGGAAGAGATCGCGAAAGAATTCGCGGATGTGCTGGCGTGGCTCGCCACGATCGCCAACGTCGCTGGCATCAATCTCACGGAAGCCGTCAATGCCAAATACGGTCGCGGCTGTCCTGGTTGCCATCAGATGGTGTGTGTGTGTGCGGACGCGGAGAAGCCGTAGGACAGGCTTGCAATTGCGATTCTGAAACGGCGAGCGGGATGCGTCAGCTTCCCGGTACTCCTGCGACTTGTGTTCTTACCCGGCCTGTTGAACCGCAACGTACCGGTGGGCTGACGCCACACCGCTCGCCAAACGCGCGGAATCTCTAGCCACCACCGCCACTTCCATGCCATTCGTTGAGCCGCGTCACTTTGCTTTCTCATGGGCATCACTTTGTTCGCGAAAACCTTGAACCTTCAAGCTGCCGTCTGGCGAGACCTGAATCGTCACGCATCCGACTGTGCTGGTATGCAGAACCGAAGCAGATCCAAACACCTTGGCCAATTGCTTTCGGCTGTGATCATTGCGAGAACTCACGATGACGTGCGCTGGTTGAACGGCTACTGCCAACGCAGGGATATTGGAATTCGGACTGCCATGATGAGGACTCATCAGGACGTCGCATTGCGGCAATAGCGGCAGTAGATTTGCCTGACCCACACCTTCGAGGTCGCCTGGCAGGCAAATGCGTCGCTCGCGATATTCCAGAATCGCTGCGACGCTCGCTTCATTATCTGAAAGTCCAGAATCAAGTTCTGTGTCGGCCTTCAGAAACGAGATGCTCAGATCATCGCACGCGACCGCATCGCCGCTGCTCAGGATCGAAACGGGCAGACGTAATGCAGCAAGTTCATCCAGAACTTTTTGTACGGCCGGCGATTTCGTCCGAGCAAATTCATCGGTCAACAGCACGTGTCCAACCGGCATACGTTGCAGCAAACTTGCGACTGCGTTGTAGTGATCCAGATCGGGATGAGAAATCACAATCGCGTCGATCATGCGATATCCGCGAATCCACAGAAATCGGGAGATCGTGTCGGCAGTCCGCTCGCCGCGATGCATAGCTCCGGCATCAAACAGCAGGACACGATTGTCGGGAGTCTGAACAACAACTGCGTTTCCATGCCCCACGGAAAGCACGCTGCATGTTAATCCTTCATGGGCAGGCAACTGAGTGATCGTGCGAAACACAAGGACTACAAAGATCAGCAGCCCGATACGAAAACACCTTCGCATCATCGAATGGCGGGCCGCGACCGACAGCGCCAGCAGGGCGTAATAAACCGGAATGAACCAAAGCGGGAGATCGGGAATCGTCACAAACCCGATTCGTACGTCGGCCGCCAATGAAACGCCGTATTGTAAAGTCGACAGCATCCCATCAAACGGTGCCGTTACGATCGATTCCACGGGAGGCACCAGCATTCCAAAAAAAACGGCCACATATCCGCAGATCAGCGTGATCGTCGTCAGCGGAATGAGCAGAATGTTAATGACCATGCCCAGCAGCGACACAACATGAAACTGAGTTGCGACAATTGGCGCGGTGAGTACCGTAATCGCCAACATGCGGTGATAGTTCAACTTCAACCATTTTCCCCATTGCTGTCGCATTTCACGAAACCGATCTTGCCACGTGATCGCATCCGGTGGTGCTTCGCGTTCTTCGGGAGTCGGTTGGTTGTCTGACACCCATCCCAACGCGCCGATGGCCAGAAACGACAGCCATGCTCCTATGTCGAACGCGATCGAGGGATCAAACACGATCAGCAATATCGCCGTTGCTCCAATCAAAGAGCCCATCCGAATGTCTCGATACAACGACTGCCCAAGAACATACAGCAGGATAAAACATGTGGCACGCATGACGGATGGTCGAAGGTCGGTCAGCAAGGCATAGAACACGCAGACAAGCCCGGCCAGCACCAAAGATCGCGTTCGGGGGACGAGCATCAAATTTTGCAGTCGTACGAGAAACAGAAACAGAATGCCGACATGCAGGCCGGAGATCGCCAGCAGGTGCATTGTGCCACTGGCAATGAAGTCTCGCTCAACGTCCGGTGTTAAGTACCCGCGATTTCCCAACAGCAACGCTTCAGCCGTAGCACGGTTCTTTGGCTTCAGGTTGTCGCGAAGCAGCCGCACAGTCTCCTGACGAAACGAATTGAGCCAGCGTTTCAGGCTCCAGACACTTGCTGGCTGGATGATCATCACCGCTGCTGGATGACGCGCAAATGCCATCGCCGACATCCCGCGCCGCTGCATATGGCGCGTAAAATCAAACTCGCCAGGATTCTTGATTGGCGCTGGCAGATCGATCTGCCCTGTCAACTGAATGCGATCTCCAAAGGACATCCGGTCGGTCGCGTCGCCTTCAATCAATACGCGTAGCAATCCTCTGGCGCGGATCAATTCATCGCCGTGCATCAGTGCTTTGGTCTGTAACAAAAACAAAGTTCGAGGCGTCTCGATCTGGCCAGTGCCGATGCCGGAATCCGCCGGCAAATCCAGAGCGGGGATGTTAGCAACGTCGCCGATGATTCTGAGCGCGGGGCTGTCGCCGAATTCCGGCGAGGCCGCCAGCGACGCGATATCCTGTCCCTCATCGAGTCGACTGCGTACGGTCCACAGTGCCAGGCCAACGGCGATCATTGCCGCCAGCAGCGTACAAATCTCGAACTGCATCGATCGGTGGAGATGAAAATATCTGGTTGCGATCAGGAACAGGCCGGCCGCAGAAACAGCAACCACTGTGGGAACGGGAAACCCCTGAACGGCGAAAAAATCTGCCAGCCGGACACCGACGATCAGCATCGTCGCGCAGATCAGGGATCGCGGTATGGATGGAATTTTCCAGAAGCCCGTCAACATGCGTGCGGTTTCGGCATACCCTTGAGGCTTCTGCAAAGGGGCCTCACAATTCGCGCCGTCGGCCATCCAGAATGGGCTGCAGTTCATCGACGAAATCGTGAACATCCTGGAACTCACGATACACGGACGCAAACCGCACAAACGCGACTTTGTCCAGATCTCGTAAGGCGCTGAAGACCAGCTCGCCGATGCGGCGAGACGGCACTTCACGTTCACCATCTTCGTACAGTGCCGCTTCGACGTCGCCCACCAGGAGATCAATTTGTTCAGGACTGACAGGACGTTTGTAACATGCCACTTCGACGCCACGGCGAATTTTTACTCGGTCAAAAGGCACACGCGTTCCGTCTTTCTTGATGACTCGGATCGGTGACTCTTCGATTTTTTCATACGTCGTGAAGCGACGCTCGCAACTTAGACATTCACGACGGCGACGAATGGAAAAGTCCTGACTGTTGCGTGAGTCAATGACTTTGGTTTCGTCATGTTTACAGTAGGGACACTGCACGTGAGGAATTCCGAAGAAGAGTAGTAATGAAAGACACGGTGCTGTCGGTAAAGTTATGTGAATCGATGCCGCATTGTATCCAAACAGCCCTGGCAACTTGCAACTGATTGACGGTTCGTCCTGTTTTTTAGTCCAGGACGCAGTTTTTTGAGGCTAAAAGCTGGTCTGGACATAAATCGCAAAGTTCGGCAAACTTCGCCGCTTGGAAGGACTCACTTCCTGAATTGACTCTTGGTCGTGAGGCGGTTCTCAACCGTTTATCTTTACCAGGAACTGCCCCGAAAAGTATGTCAGGCTTTCCAGCCTGACATGAAGAATAGCAAGTCAGCCGGGAAAGGCTGACGTACTGTTTCTAAAGCCCACGAATCACTGCACTCGTAGCGATTCGCACACTTCTGTTCATTGATCTCACCTCGCAGCTTTCTCAATCCCTTCTGCTGCAAATCTCGTCTCCTCACTTCCCTCTCCTCATTCGCTGGTTACCTGTCATGACGCGACTGGCCATAGCCGTCTGCTGCTACACAGTCATTTTCGCAGCGTCACTATTCTGCGCATTGCTGCTGCGGTTTGACTTTGAAGTGTCCGGAAACACGATCACTATTTTTCGCGATAGCGTACTGGTTGTGGTCCTGTTGAAAATTGCCGTCGTGCTGTTTTCACGCGACTGGCGACGAAGAATGCGCTATTCGACAATTTACGATATCGCATGGTCTGCTGGCCTTTGCCTTGCCTGCGGGGTTTTAGTTTCCGCACTGCAAATTGCCCCCGAAACTATGCCACAGATTCCGCGCAGCGTCATCGCCATGGACACTCTGATTTCAGCCGGTGCACTCGCTGGCGCCCGTATCACGGCTCAATCATTGCGAAGATTGCGAAAATCCAGACGCTATTCCAACGCCGCACGGACTTTGATCTATGCCAATGGTTCCGAGGCGGCGGCGATGACGTCTTCGATTCAGACAAGTTCCGCCACGCTCCGCGTCGTCGGAATTGCATCGCCCAGGAATTCCATACCAAATTCTGTGATCGCAGGTGTGCCTGTCTTTGATGTCTCGGAGGGGCTGGAATCAATCATTAATTACACTCGCGCGGAAGTGCTGTTGATGCCGTCTCGTTTGTCAGGGCGAGAAGTTCGAGAAATCACGGAGGTCTGTCTGCGAAACGGCGTCGCTGCGCATTTGGTTCCATCGATCGACGAGATCCCTTTTGGACGATTTGAACTGAAGATGCGAGAAGTCACGATTGACGACCTGCTTCGCCGCGAACCCAACAAGCTTGATATGGCTGGTATTCGCACGTGTTTGCGTAATCGTGTTGTCATGGTTACGGGAGCGTCGGGCAGCATCGGATCAGAAGTGTGCCGGCAACTGCTGAGTTTTGGTCCGCGAAAAATCATTCTGCTGGACCAGTCGGAATTCGGTATCTTTCAGATGGAACAGGAATTTCTGGCACTGCGCAACGATCCGTCTCGAAGTCTGCCGCAGCTTGAATTCATCATTGAAGACATCACCGACAAAGACTCGATGTCGCGGATTTTCATGCTGCATCGTCCGGCCGTCGTGTTCCACGCCGCAGCATACAAGCACGTGCCACTGATGGAGAGTAATCCACAAGCCGCAGTTCGAAACAACATTTTTGGCACTCAGACGTTGGTAGATCTCGCCGACCGCTTTTCTGTTGAACGATTTGTCATGATTTCTACGGACAAAGCTGTGCGACCGACAAACGTCATGGGCGCGACAAAGCTGATCGCCGAACAGTATTTGCACTCCGTGGCGAGCCATTCTAAAACACGATTTATCACCGTCCGCTTTGGCAACGTGCTCAATTCCGCAGGCAGCGTTGTGCCAACGTTTCGACGTCAGATCGAAGAGGGCGGTCCAGTGACCGTCACCGATCCGGAGATGCTCAGATATTTCATGACGATTCCGGAAGCCGTGCAGTTGGTGCTGCAGTCGGCTGCCGTTGGCGAAGGCGGAGACGTGTTGATTCTGGATATGGGCGAGCCTGTTAAAATCGTCGATCTTGCCAAAGACATGATTCGACTTTCTGGCCAGCGATATCCGGACGATATCGACATAGTGTTCACGGGATTACGACCTGGCGAAAAGCTCTACGAAGAATTATTTTACGAAACGGAGCAAAACGCTGTGCGTATTCATGAAAAGATCTTCCGGGCTCCACGCGAAGCAGACGCCGCAGTGCAAATCATCAACGAGGAACTTCAGCAACTGGCAACTCATCTCAATTCCAGCCGCGAAGAACTCCGTAAAGTCCTGTGGCAGGCCACAGCTCGCATCGTAGAACGCAGCTCAGCTCAACCGACAGAAACGAAAAAGCCTCGACGCAGTGCGGCTTAGAAATCGTCCTGGATTAAGGTAAGTCAGCCTTTCCGGGCTGACATGTTCTGCTTCAAATCAGGCTATAAAGCCTGAGGTACTTTTCTGGATTTCATTTCAGGGCTGTTCCTTCATGTGCGCGGCGAGGCACGCAGCTTAAATAACAAGGAAGGCACGGATGCGGACTCCTTCAGATCGACTTATCGAAATCCTGACAGATCAGCTACTCTGCTCGAAAGCAGAGCTGATTCATTGCGAACCGTACGTACGACGACTTTGCCACGATCTTCCCGACTTTGATTCCGTGTGGCTGGATGCGCTGGTCCAACAAAGATTTCTGACTGCCTGGCAGGCTGATCAGTTGCAGGCTGACGATGCGGATGCGATTACAATCGGACGCTACCAGCGGCAGCGGGCTCTCGGTCGATCGACCTACCTGGCCACTGACGAAAAACGACGCCAGCAGTTTGTCCTGCGTCAATTGCCGGACTCTGGTGGCGAATCTGTTGAACAAAGGCTGGACGAACTTTTGTCGTCAGTGGATCGACTTCGCAGCACAATCCCCGCCGCGTTGAATCTGCCGCAGGAAGTGATCACGAATGATGTCTCGCGTCGTTCGGATGGTCTGACGTCAGAACGGCCCGCTGCCGCGCGTTATCTGGTATCGAATTTTGTCGCGGGCTGGTCAATGGAGGAGTTGTTGATTCGTGGCGGGCGGCTGCCGTGGGAAGTCGTTGCCGAAATCGGGCGCGAGTTGCTTTCCGCACTGGTATGGCTTGAATCCGCTCGCTTGCTTCACGGCGATCTGGTTCCGCGCAATGTGCGACTGGATCTGCGAGGCGGCATTCATCTCGTCGATCCGTTCTCACGACGACTTGGCCAGGTAGTGTTTGCCCTGACCGATCAACTGACGCTGCGCGACTGCGATGGCATCGCTCCTGAACAAGTCGGTACAGGCCGCGCGGCGGATGCTCGCAGCGAAATCTATTCGCTCGGATGTCTGTTGTGGCAACTGTTGACCAGTCGCCCGGTGGTCTTGAGTGCTGATCCGGTCACGCGGATGATGAAACAAAAAGATCACGACATTGTTGATGTTCGCGGCCCGGTGCCGGATTGCCCCGAATGGATGTCGCGATTGATTCAATCCATGACACGCCGCTCACCGGAACTGCGGCCAGGCAATAGTGCGGAACTGTTAAAGACATGGCGAACGTCGTCGGGAAACAGTCTCAGCCATTGCCGCGCGCTGGTGCGCAGTATGCCAGATCATTCGCTGCGTAAAAATTTGCGCCCGAAGGTTCGATCTGGCCGTGGTGGGGCTTCATGGTTGTGGCCGACTGCTGCGGCTTCCGCACTGGCGATGCTGGTTTTTCTGGCAGCGCGGTCTGGCGTAGTGCCGCATACTCTACGACTGTCGTCTGCCACAAATGATGTCCCAGCCGCTGAGCCCATTGAAGCGCGAAACGTTGCTGACAACAGCGGGCCGGTTGCGTTGCCGCCGGTTGATGCAGACGGGGTGATTTTGCTGGAATCCGGTAGAATCTACCTGGCCGAGCGGCGTGAGTTTCCCGGCACGCTGCGGATCGAATGTGCCGCTGCGCCACCGGCGGAAATCGTTGTTCCTGCTGGAACGCAGTGGGTTTTGCAGGCTCGCACACTGGAACTGCATGGTATTACCGTGGCGCAGTTGCCGAGTGCCTCGGAGTCGGAAGCAACCGGTCAGCCGAAATTAGCAAATCTGATCGCCGTTCAAAGCGCCGCGTTGACCATTGATGGTTGCGTCATTCAATCGCCTGCCGTGGCAGATAATTTCGTCGGCGTGGCATGGCATCGTCTGTCGGGAACCGAGGGCAGCGTTACAATGCGAAACAGCGTGTTTGCAGGTGGCGGCTATGCGGCCTCGTTTAATCATCCTCCACGACGTTGCGAACTGGATAACGTGCTGCTGGCGAATCGTGGCAGCGGCCTGTTGTGTGAATTCAAGAAGGGTGACGTCGATTCATGGGATTTGTTTTTGACCAATGTCACTCAACGATTCGGATTCAGTGTTGTTGATGCCGTCGTATACAACAGCGGGATTGCTCGCTTGAATCTGAACATCACGGCCACGGAATCTGTGTTTGCTCCGCAAATGGCAATCGTGCGTTTGCAGTCGCCTGCAACATGGCGACCTGACTTGATGCAGGTTCAGATTCGCGGTGGTGAAACCGGCTATCCAGCCGTTGTGCCACCGTCTGTGGCATCGGCTGTATACATTGATCAATCGCTGGGACAACCCGTGAGTCTTCCGGAAGCAGGGCTCAAGAATGACGGTGTTCTGCTGGCGGATCTGATCTTCGACGAAACTCAGCCCGGTGCAGCAGGCGATTCTGGTGCAACCGACCAGACGTCACCGTGGAGCAATTCTTCCCTCATTGATTTTGAAGGTCCGAAGCTGACCACGATGATGCCTGGAATTGTTGTGGCGCGTTTACCGAAGCTGGAATGATGACACGTCGCCGTCACCTGGCGATCAAGACAACCGTCCGACACGTGCAAGTCGCCGAGTGCCAGAATTTGGTTTACCAGAGATATCACCTCGCCGAAGGAATCCAACCTGGGGGAGGTCGAACAACGTAGGCAGATCTATCCTCAGATCTGCATCTCTCAGCATGGATGATGGCAATTCTTTTCCTGCCGATCACATTAGGATCAGGGCTCAGATCGTAGCCGAAAGACAACCTCGACTATTCGGCCAACCCATGCGGTGGCGATGACGGTATTCGGCGCGGAGCATGTCATCGATAAGTTCCATAGAGACAGAACGCAGATCGATGTTAGCCTGAATGAGAGCGTCATACACAGCTCGGCCAGCATCGGATTCAAGGAGTTGCTGTTCAAGCGGCAGGTTGCTGATAGACATGAGTTAATTCCTTTCATGGGCATGTCAGCAGGGAGGATGTTCAGAAGGGGCGAAGGTTTCCGCGATTCTCAGAATGCAGTACACCTTGCAAAGACCGTGTCAGCGTCGTTCAATGGGTGCCGTTCGCGTGGGGCCTCGTCCCGAAGATGAGTTCAGGAAACGATTATTTTTTGAGCCTTGTGTCGCGTTCAGGCGGTTTGAGCGATGTTGATACCATTGCTTATGGCATCCTCCGTGCCAGAGAATCGTCGGATTCGGCGGATTTCTTCTGCCAACCTCTAAAGCCTTGCTGCACTTCATTTCCGGCTGAAGTCTGTAGCAGCAGTGTTTGCCGACAGTTGTCACCCTTGCCGTAAAGGTCGTCTTCAGGATGATGGCAACTGTCTTCAGAATGACAACTTCGACAGACAGAGAATGAATACCGGCCACATTTTGATGAGTTGTTGCGATACTGAGGCATCTGGCTGGATTGCAGAAAATACAAAGAGTTTAACTTCTTGTAAGGCGATCGGCAGAAAAATGATTGACCCGCCGCTTGATGCAGGACGGGTCTCCAGAACCGTCCAACGAGAGAGTAGAATCTGCCAATCGCCTCAAGGGCTCGCCTTACGCCGCTGAATCGTGAGCATCGACATTCGCGACTGCACCACCTTGGTCCTCGCCACGAGTCTGGCTAACCGCTGAGATATTGCCAGCGGCCGCCAGCCGATCGAATTCTGCTTCATCAAATCCTGAGGACGATGTTGCCATGATTCCGAATCCTCCCCCGAGCAACATTACGCCGGTCAGGACGCAGAGGGCAACCAATGGCATGGCAAAATCATTGCTGATCTCCTGCATTTCGACGACCCGCAGTCCAACTCCCAGAATCAACGCGACGCCGGATGTCGTACAGCATAAGCCGACGGCAAACCTCCGTGGTTGAAACCTTTGAATTGTGCTTGGGACTGGATTCGTGGTTTCTAAGCCAACGTTTGATTTGGCAGCGGCAAACTGCGCCATTTGCAGCGTGACGACGTCGGGCTGTAAATCCTGTTGAAGTTGTGAATTCTTTTGAACCAGTGACAAATCGGCAGGCCCGTCGATCTGACTCACTTTGATATACTGAATTGCATTGTTCATCGCTGTTCTCCTTCCGAATGGCTGCCGAAACTTGCTCAGCCTTCGAGATCTATAACGTATATCCCAGCCGAATAGATCAAGAATCCCGATTTGACTTCACTCGATTGTTTGTAAATCCAATGAACACTGCCAGTTAAGTCTCGACAAAGTTTATTCACCGGACAAACTCTTCCTCGCCGCTCCCCGAGTGGTTTACCGGAAGGGAGCGGCCGGAGTCGATCATCAGACGACGGATGATTTCTCAGAACATGACCTCGAAGATCTCCAGCGACTTCACGACCATCTGCGGACGGCCACATATCGCCCAACGGCTGTTCATCGCGCGTGGATTTCGAAACCGGGCAGCGATGAGAAACGTCCGCCGGGCATTCCCGTCGTAACCCGAAACGTCTCTGTCGAACTCGGCGTTGGCCGCAGGACTTCGTTACAAAGCATGGGCTCTGCAACCTTGGTGCTGCCCATGCTTGCTTCGCTCAGGCCCTCTTGGGAGACGCAACTCAATGTGTCTTCCCCACCCCTACCCCTATCGACTTCCGCACGACAAACAAGACGGGAGAATTGGCGTTATTCACATCTCCGTCAATGCGCGACGTTTCGAACTGATCTGCCGACAATTCGGCCATCCATTGTTCCACGGTTGTTGCTTCTTCCTGTCCGCCCGCATGACCACGATATGCAACAATTGTCATGACTCCACCTGGCACCAGCATTTGGCTGGCCACATGAATTGCGGTGCGGGTAGAATTTGTGTCAGTCGTGACCTGCTTGTCGCTGCCCGGCAGGTATCCAAGATTGAACATTACAACCTTGGGTCTAACGTCTGATGTCTGCAGTTTAAGGAGCTCGACGGCATGATCGCCAAGTTGCAGATCCGCTATTAGCCGTGCTTTTTCCAGCCGATCCGACGTAGTATCGATCGCAGCCTGTTGGATATCGATCGCGATTGTTCTACCAGATACTCCGACGAGATTCGCCAGCAATTGCGTATCGTTGCCGTTGCCTGCCGTGGCATCAATCGCGGTATCACCCGGCTGCACGATTCTGCGAATCGCGTTGTGTGCCAGTTGAGTCAGCGACTTAGGCCGCTGACTTACCTTCGATGCAGCGGCTTGCGATGAATCTGTTGCCCGCGACTTACCCGGAAGAATATCGATAATATCGAGCACATCCTTGCTGACCGGTTCCGCAAACATTACGCCCTTCAATGCTTCAGCCGCGATCGGTCCCAGCAATGCGCCATGCGACCCGAGGCCATTCAGAACAAAGACATGTTCATTCTCTGGGTGTTGACCAAGGATGGGTCTACGACGTCTCATGCCCGCGCGAACGGCCGCAACGTGATCGATGACTTCCGGTGTGGTAAAAGTAATCTGCTTTAAGCCGTTGAGAAGTTCCTGTTGACCGCTGACAGTCGGCTCCTGGTTTAGATGTTCCCTGTCATACGTTGCTCCCACTAGAAAACTATCTGCTCGACCTTCAAGCGGATCCGGCACAACCCAGACACCCTGATGGACGACTTTGTCTTCCGGATAGTCAGCCAGCTTCACTCGCAAAATTTCGCCCTTGGCTGGTCCGTCGGGAATTGTTGGAAACCACGAATTTTTTTTCGGCTGCCAACCCTGACAAAAGACCACAGCAGAGCTTTGAAGATCCAGCGCCGCAACGCAAACTCGATCTTCAACAAACTCTATATCTGTGTTCACATTCAGATCAGCAGATCGATATTGTCCAAGCGAAGAAAAGTACTCCCGAGTCTGATCCAGAAACCGACGGACATTCAGGCGAGCCGCGTCCTGCATTTCGATACCTACGGGCTTGCCGCGTTCGTCGCGCAGTAACCTGTTGCCACCATCGAAGTCGGTAAATCGCTGCTCAAAGAGTTCGCGTTCTTTATCATTGACGCACTTTCGAATCGCTGACTTTTCGATCAGCAATTGAACATTCAATTCACATTCAATTCGAGTATAAAAGTCGGCAGCTTGCCGATAACACTCTTGGTATCGTGGAGTTTTTGTAATGCGTCGCCCCGTCACCGGCGTGATTAAACCAGCAGCGATTCTGGACGCGGTCATCCGTTCGCCGCGATCCAAAATCATCACTCGGAGACCTGCCCAGTACAGTGACCACGCGAGACACGAACCGGCAAGTCCCTGACCGACAATCAGAACATCAATGTCTGGCAAAGAGCGTTTTCCAAATAGTAGAACGGGAGTCGCGATTTCCGATACATGTGTGAAACACAATCACAATTTTTAACAGGAGCGCGCAGAGGTAGCAGAGAATCACAGTATGACTTTTGCATTCTCCACACCTTACTCTTGAACGATTCTTCCGTCAACGCGGTGAACATTTTACTGCTCTCGCCAGACGCGGCAGAAAGTTGACGCGTAATCGTTGTCTTTTCAACCCTTTGATGACTATCCTGCGGACTCTTGTTTCGCACTCTGCACACTTTTACTCCCGCCTCCAACTGAAAGGTTCCCACCCATGGCTGTTACGCCAAATCCCTATCGTCGTTCGTTTTTGCAGTCCACCGCTGCCGGATCTGCCGCCTTCCTGTCGTCGTCACTCTTCGTTTCTGAAGCCGGTGCGAAACCAAGTCGCAGTCTGCTCGAAAAGCTCAACGTCGCCTGCATTGGCACTGCAAATCGAGCTGCGGAAGACGTCAACGGTGTCATGAGTGAAAATATCGTCGCCATCGTCGATGTGGATTCGAATTATCTCGCCAAGGCCAAGGCGATGCTGATAGAAAAGAAACAACTTGAACCACGCTGCTACGCCGACTATCGCGAAATGATTGAAGCGGAGGGTGATAAGATCGACGCCGTGGTTATTGGCACAACCGACCATCACCACGCTCCCGCAGCAATCCGCGCGATTCGTGCTGGCAAACATGTCTATTGCGAAAAGCCGCTGACACACACCGTGTTTGAAGCCCGATTCATTGCAAACGCCGCTGCCGAAAAAGGCGTGGCGACTCAGCTAGGTACTCAGATTCACGCTGAAAACAATTATCGGCGTGTTGTGGAGATCATTAAGTCTGGTGCCATTGGCGACGTGACTGAAGCGCACGTATGGGTCGGTAAAGGATGGGGCGGCGGTGAACGACCAGCGAAGGCGGATCCCGTTCCGGCAAATCTGAACTGGGATCTGTGGCTCGGCCCAGCTCCAGAACGACCATATGCCAACGGCATGTATCATCCGGCCAACTGGCGTCGCTGGTGGGATTTCGGCCAGGGCACGCTCGGCGATATGGCATGCCACTTTATGGACTTGCCGTTCTGGGCGCTGGATCTTCGACATCCAACTCGCTGCGAAGCTGAAGGTCCTCCGGTTCATCCGGAAACCTGTCCTCTTGGTTTGATCGTCAAATACGACTTTCCAGCCCGAGGATCAATGCCGGCCTGCAAATTGACCTGGTATGACGGCGACATGATTCCAAAGAAAGTGAATGGCCAGACCGTACCGGCCAACGGAGTGATGTTTGTCGGAACCGACGGCATGATGTTCGCCGACTACAGCAAGTACAAGCTGTTTCCGAGCGACAAGTATAGCGGTTTCAAACCACCGGCAGAGACGATCCCGAACTCCATCGGCCATCATGCCGAATGGATCAAAGCCTGCAAGGACGGGTCACCTACAACTTGCAACTTTGACTACTCAGGCGCTCTGACGGAAACCGTATTACTCGGCAACGTCGCTTATCGACTGGGCAAAGTTCTCGAGTGGGATGCCGCAAATCTTGTCGTAACCAACGTGCCGGAGGCTGCCAAGCTAATTACGAAAGAATATCGAGCGGGCTGGGAAGTCGCTTAACGACTGACTCATTTTTCGAGTGGCCGGGGTCGGGCAGCGACAGCCTGAAACCCCGGCGATTCTTTCGCTTCGCTGAGTCCAGCCCCGGTCACCTCAGCATGCCATGTGAGAGGCTGAGTGAGTAATTTCATTTTGTTGATATTCGTCGCATATACACTGCATGAACGAATGATCTACAATTCTGGACTTACACCTGAATGTCAGACTTCTGGATCGAACTTCGATCATAAACCTTAAATAGTCTGTTTCACAGTCTGCTGTCCGAGAGCGTTACACAATGCCGCTGGAGCTATTTCCCGAACTGAATAACCAGCCGTCTGAGTCGGCAATGGACATTCGTTCTGAGGGTAAAATCCTCACCGGCGACGCACGGATCGAACTCAATAAACTGGAAGTATCGACCGTTCAATGTTGCATCACCAGTCCACCGTACTGGGGGCTTCGGGATTATGGAATAGATGGCCAAATTGGCGCGGAGATGGAGCTACCGGATTACATTTCTCAACTGGTAGAGGTCTTCGAGGGAGTTCGAAGAGTTCTTCGCGACGATGGCACCGTCTGGCTGAACATCGGCGACAGTTATACAAGTGGAGGTCGCACATGGCGTGACACAGACAAGAAAAACCCCGCACGAGGAATGGAATACAGGGCGCCAACTCCTCAAGGCCTGAAGCCGAAAGACTTGATCGGTGTTCCGTGGCGAGTCGCGTTTGCTCTACAGGAAGCAGGCTGGTATCTCCGATCAGACTTGATTTGGAACAAAAATAACGCGCTGCCGGAGTCCGTCAAAGATCGCCCCGCGCGGGTACATGAACACGTTTTCCTGCTCACAAAATCAGAAAAATACTACTACGATCATGAGGCCGTGCAGGAAGCCGCAGTCAATGGCAAGAAACGAAACTGCCGTTCCGTCTGGACGATAAATACGGAACCATTCAAAGAGGCCCACTTTGCGACTTTCCCACGCGAATTGGTCTCGCGTTGCTTACTGGCTGGTAGTAAGCAGGGTTCACTTGTGCTTGACCCTTTCTTCGGCTCAGGAACAGTCGGTGAAGTTTGCCAGCTCTATTATCGAAACTTTGTCGGTATCGAACTTAATCCAGAATATGTCGCCATCGCGAAACGTCGATTAAAGTGGGCCTGAAACTTCGCCGAACAGCCACGTTGCATGAACCTTACAATGGCGCTTTTGCAGATTTTTAATCTGGAGCTTTCGCTCTGTGCCCCCATCAAAGTAGAGCTGGAACTTCACGGCTTTCTTCCGGTCTCGCACTGTGCAGTAGCCAGGCTTTGGGTTTTGTTTGCTTTCAAGTCGCATCTCGAACTCCCCGCGTCGGCATTGCAGCAGCAGTTTCTTCGGAATCTCTACCATTTCATAAAAATGAATTCGCTGCTCGCGTTCATCCCGCGATGCAAAATACCTAAGCTGAAAAACGCGATCGTATCCTTTCAGGTGTTCAAGAAAACGATCACGCAATCCTAGCAGATCGGCTGCCGTCTCCCAATTGCCCTTGCCGAGTTCCATGAACTTGGAGATATGAAGCACGTCGTCTTTGATGTGTGAATCACCCTGTGTCTTCAGTGACCACGCCACTCCGCAAACTGTGATGTCATGCCCCGGATGATTCCGTATCGATCGAACACAAGGCCTGCCGATCGCATGATACACTCTGCACATTGCTGCTTCGAAACGATGCTTGTCGAGGTAATCGTCGGAAAGTGTGTGATGAAGTCTCAGGATATCGCCAAAAGCTTCCAGAAACGTTGAATCGACAACGTCGGAATTCTCATCCCGCCAACTCCGTATTGGCCGAAGAAACGTCTCGACTACAGATTTCAACAGTGCCAATTGTCCGCCAGAAAGTACACCTATCTTGGCTGCGATCTGTTCAAACTCGTCAGGCATTGGACTGCTCCAACTGACGAATCACCTGACAGGGATCAAGATTTAGCGAGTGCGCGACATCGAGAAACTCAACGATATCCAGTCGTCGTTCGCCCCGTTCATACTTGCTGACAAACGTTTGCAAACAGTTTAGCCGCTCTGCCAATGCAGCTTGCGAGAGTCCCGCTGAACTCCGGGCTTCTGAAAGTATGCTGAGCAGTTTGCGATATCGTGGGCTATGAGTTGACTGAGGCATAAAGCCCAGTGTAAACCCAAATTCGGTTCAGCCCAAAATCGGTTATTCCGCCTCAATCTCCACAAGCAAATCTCCGGTTTCCACACGGCGGCCAGGCTGAACAAGAACGTTGCGGATTTTCCCGTCAAGGTCGGCGGTGATGGTGGTTTCCATTTTCATGGCCTCCAGAGTCAGCAACTTCTGACCCTTTTTGATTGGATCGCCAATTTTGACTGACACAGTCACGACCATGCCGGGCATTGAGGAACCGATTTGGCCGGCAATTGCCGGGTCAGCTTTGATGCTGGCTTCGATGGTGGCTTCGATCGAGTGATCTGTCACTGTGATTTCACGCGGCTGACCGTTGAGTTCAAAGAAGACCGTGCGAGTTCCATCGGCGTGCGGAGTGCTGACCGAGACGAATCGGATAATCAGGGTCTTGCCCGGTTCGATTTCGACGGAGATTTCTTCACTAGGCTCCAGCCCGAAGAAGAAATTCGGGGTTGGAAGAGTGCTGACATCAGAATACGTCATCTGATGCTTTGCAAACTCTTCGTAAACGCGTTCATAAAGCAACCACGAAATCACATCGCGGCCGGTGGGTTCGCCTTCCACCATTTCCGCGACTTTAGCTTTCGCCGCAGCCATGTCGGCTGGAGGCAGTGTCTCGCCGGGACGCCCGACAAATTCTTCCTTACCCAACAGCACACGTTTCTTCACGGCATCAGGGAAACCGCCCGGAGGCTGCCCCATGCCGCCACTGATAAGGTCAATCACGCTGCCTGGAAATGCGATATCTCGATCCGGATTGAGCACATCTTCACAAGTCAGATTATTCGCCAGCATGAACAACGCCATGTCGCCGACCGACTTGCTGGTTGGGGTAACCTTGACGATATCACCAAACAGCTGATTCACTTCTGCATAGATGCGACACGCTTCCGGCCAGCGATCCGCCAGACCCAGCGCTCGAGCCTGTTCGAACAAATTCGTGTACTGGCCGCCTGGCATTTCGTGGCGATACAAATCGGCAGTTGCAGCCAACGACACGCTTTCAAACGGGGTATAGAAGTCCCGCGCTTCACGCCAGTATTCGGCAATGGAATCCAGTCGGTCGGAATTCAAAGCCGTGTCGCGATCACCGAACCGCAGCATTTCCACCAGCGTGTTGAGATTCACCTGCGACGTCCCACCGGACATCGGTGCCATTGCGGCATCAGCAATATCCAAACCAACTTTACTGCCCTCCAAAATCGATGCTGCCTGGATGCCAGCAGTGTCATGCGTATGGAAATGAATCGGAATGCCGATTTCCTGCTTCAACGCCCTAACCAATTGCGACGCGGCCGCCGGTTTGCAAAGTCCAGCCATGTCCTTGATCGCAAGGATATGCGCGCCCATCTTTTCAAGCTCTTTGGCCAGATTGACGTAGTATTTCAGATCGTACTTGGTCCGTTTTGGATTCGTGATGTCACCGGTGTAACAGATCGCTGCTTCGCAGATTGCGCCTGTTTCCACGATTGCTTCCATCGCGACCTTCATGTTTGGAACCCAGTTCAGGCAGTCGAACACGCGGAACACATCAATGCCTGCGTCCGCCGCTTCTTTCACAAACACCTTCACGATGTTGTCCGGATAATTCGTGTATCCAACCGCATTCGAAGATCGCAGCAGCATCTGAAACAGAATGTTCGGGATCTTCTCGCGCATCTGGATCAGACGTTGCCATGGGCATTCCTTCAGGAAACGCATGGTCGTATCAAATGTCGCACCGCCCCACATTTCCAGACTGAACATTTCGGAACAGTAATGAGCGTATGCATCTGAAACCGCCAGCAGGTCGAAGGTTCTCATGCGAGTCGCGAGCAACGACTGATGCGCGTCTCGGCAGGTCGTGTCGGTAATCAGCAGACGTTTCTGATCCAGTACCCACTTTGCAAATTTCGTAGCACCCAACTCCTTAAACTTATCGCGAGTTCCTTTCGGAGGATCAACGCCGCGCGGCACGCTTGGCGCATGAGCAGGTTCGCGACGGAGCGACGTCGGACGACCCTTCACAAGACTGTTGCCGTTCACGATTGTTTCAGCGAGGAACGACAGCAACTTCGTCGCACGGTTCTTGCGATGATCAAACTGGAAAAGCTCCGGCGTTTCATCAATAAACCGAGTTGTGCACTCGCCATCGATAAATGTCTGATGTGCCATCACTTTGCTGAGGAACGGGATATTCGTCTTCACGCCACGAATTCGGAATTCGCGCAGAGTCCGCTCCATGCGATCCACAGCGTCCACAAACCGTCGTCCGCGAGTTGTCACCTTTGTCAGCAGCGAATCATAAAACGGATTGACGACCGCTCCCGAAAACGCGCTGCCGGCGTCGAGACGAATGCCCATGCCGCCCGCTGAACGGTAATGTGTCACTCGGCCATAATCCGGCATGAAGTTGTTCGCCGGATCTTCCGTTGTGACTCGGCACTGCACAGCGTATCCATTGATCTGAACGTTCTTCTGATCGCCCAGCCCGATATCGTCGTGTGCCAGTTCCATACCCTGAGAGACCAAAATCTGCGACTTTACGATGTCGATATTGGTGATTTCTTCCGTCACCGTGTGCTCGACCTGAATTCGCGGATTCACTTCGATGAAGTAGAATTTCGCCGCATCAACGTCCACCAGAAACTCCACCGTTCCCGCGCACGAATAGTTGACGGCTTTGCCAATCTTGACTGCGGCTTCGAGAATTCCGTCTCGCAGCTTCTGAGACAGATTCGGCGCGGGAGCCAGTTCTACGACTTTCTGATGCCGACGCTGAACCGAACAGTCGCGCTCGAACAAATGCACAAGGTTGCCGTGTTCGTCGCCGAGCAACTGCACTTCGATATGCTTCGCGCGGTTGATGAATTTTTCGATGAACACATCGGCGCAACCGAACGCGGTTCGTGCTTCGTTCCGAGCTGATTCAAAAGCCTGATCAAAATCATCAACGGTCTTCACTGCACGCATGCCGCGACCACCGCCGCCTTTGGCCGCTTTGATCATCACAGGGAAACCGATTTCGGTGGCCATCGCTCGCGCCTCTTCAAGCGATTCGATGGACTCTTCGGAGCCACCTAAAACCGGCACGCCGGCTTTCATCGCAATGCTTCGCGCGGCCGTCTTGTCGCCCAGAGATTCCAGAACCGCGACGCTCGGCCCAACAAACTTGATTCCCGCTTCGGCACAGGCTTTGGCAAACTCCGGCCGCTCAGACAGGAAACCATAACCCGGATGAATGGCATCCGCGCCGATCTCTTTCGCAAGTGCAATGATCGAAGGAATATCCAGGTACGACCGAATTGGCTCGCCGGTCTTGCCGATCCGATACGCCTCGTCGGCCTTAAAGCGATGCAGTGCGTAACGATCTTCATGGGAATAGATCGCGACCGTGCGAATGCCGAGTTCCGAGGCACTTCGAAAGACTCGAATAGCGATTTCCGACCGATTCGCGACCAACAGTTTCTTGAACGTTTGCATGGGGATTTCCGTAGGACAAGTCACCAGACTTGACTAGTATTTACAAATGACAGGCATTGAACGATCAATTGACGCCTCAAAACGAGTCGTCGCCGATGCGACAAGATAGCTCAAGTGCGGACGACAATCCACCAGCGGTGGCCATGCTGTTACATTTCGTATCGTGGCAGTAAAATTCGCGATTTCAGCCAAGAATTGCTGAAAAGCGGCTTGCTGAGTTTGCTGCTTCGCGTTTTCAATCAAGGACAGGTTTGACCGCGGGAAGAGCTTCGCAGGCGAACAGCAGAATAGGAATTGCCCAGCGAGTCTGTAGACCACGCGACCAATTCCTTTTCGACCATGCCGACGGCCGCAGATCTGAGGACAGATCTGCCTACGTAGTCCGACCTGTCCCAGGTCGGATTCCTTCGGCGAGGCGACATATTTCGCAGAGTTCCCCCCCCCGCTCGCCTCAGTCGAATTCTTTGCCGCGTCCTGCATGAACGAAAACCACTGGACCAACTCATGAACAGCAGCAGATCACCGATCGTAGAAATCCTTGGAATGGCGATCGCTGCTGTGACCGTTGTCACGTCAGCCGGAATACTCTTAAAGTACGAATTACATGACATTCCATTTGCCAGCCTCGCAGCAAAGGACGGTGAATCTTACGTCACAAGCGACGAGCCAAATCCCGAATTCCCGCCGTCCAATGCATTCCTCGATTCGATGGATGGATTTTCCTCAGCCAGCAATCGAGCGGCCTCCGAACGAATCTACCGCGCGCTGGAGAAACCGTGTCCGCCGCTGGATTACCCCGGTGAAGCCGATCTGCAGTCTATTCTGGATGCCATTTTCAACTACCTGCGAGATAAGGAAGGCGAAACGTTCACTGTGATGCCTGATCTGGCAGCACTGGACGAGGACAGTGTTGTCCTGGCCGACGTGAAGGTCAAATCCGTGCATATTGAAGGCGTGTCAATTCGTAGCGCTCTCGATGTACTCCTGGAGCAAACGGATCCGCAACTTGACTACATAGTTCGCAGCGAAATGCTGCTGATTACGACGCGTCAGGCCGCTGAAGTCGATGAGAACCTTACCATCAGAGTCTACGATATCGGCCACCTTGTGACGCCTCGCTCGGGTGTTGCACGTCCGCCATTCACAGGCAGATCATCAGGCAAAGGTGATTCCGCCTCAACGTCGCAGCTTCCAACGAGCCAACAACTCGTGCAGTGGGTCATGGATTCAACAGCACCCCCAGCACGATGGTTTGAGATCGATGGTGAAGGCGGCAGACTCAACATTCACAACCGCCTGTTGATCGTCCGCCAGTCCCGCCGCGCTCATCTGGCAATTTCTGATTTGCTTGAGCAACTCACCGAACGCAGCGATTTGCTGCGAAAATAGACTAACATCGACGGAATGTCATAGTGTCCCGGGCTTAAGCGCCGTTAAACGATTTCGGATCAAACCGATCGCACCTTTGTTGATCGAGCGATCCTTAATCTTCCGGTTTGAGATGCAGCGCCTGTCGGAGGATGCGGCGTTCAGGTTGGATGAGTTCGACGAATTCGGATTCTTTGCCGCTGATCAGATAACGGATACCGTAGCGGAACAGCCGCAGGGCAATTTCGAATTCAGGCAGTTTGGCAACTCGCCGTTCGATGGCGGCCAGATAGCTTTCCAACACGACTGGCGTGACGCGTTCGGCTTCAATCTTTCCGAGCGACTTTACAAGTCCGTCAGCCAGATGCGACAACGGGTTCGTCGTACTTTGCCAGACAGTCTGCTGTGGGGCGTTGAGCTTCTGCTGCTCGACCGCCTGTTGATAGACATCGATCAGCGTGCCGATTCGTAACTGCAAACGTTCGTCGTCTTCGCTGAGCCGGAAAATCAGGGAGAACATAGAAGCGGTATCTCCCAGATGGGCCAGGCTGCGGCTCCCCTGCGAAAACGCATCGCGAATCGCAGAGAAACCTTCATCCCAGCGATGCAGAGCAAAGAACGCTTCGCTACGATTGAATCTTGGAATGGCAGTTCTCGGATCGAGTTCGATGGCTTTGTCATAACAGCCCAGAGCTTTCTCGTAACGGCCAAGATTGTATAGCGAGCTTCCTTTGTTGTTCCACGCGGCGGCATCTTTCGGATCAAGTTCGATAGCGTTGTCGTAGCAGTCGAGCGCTTTCGCGTATTCCTTATCGACCGTAGTAAAGAAGTAGCCCGCCTGGAACCAATCGAATGCCTCGTTCGATGCGGCGGCCTTTTCTTCCCACAGTGTTGCCAGTTCGTGACTGCGACCTTCAGACTCAGCCTTCTCGATTTCGTCCTGCAGTAGTTTCAGGCGAGGGTCGAGGTGCGTCTGTGACCGTTCATAGGCTGCATCAATGTAGGCTTGAGTCGATGGGCAGAGGCCGGCGGATCGCAACTGCAACATCTGCTCAGGACGGTACCAGATCCGGAGGAATTCAATCAGCATTCCCAACAGACTGTGCTCTTTGACTTCATACGCCAGTCGCATCAACGGTTCGCTGAGTTCATAAAACACTTCGCGGCCTCGCTTCGTTGAAGTCAGATAGCCGATCTCTTCCAGAATTCGAATCTGCTTGCCGACACTTCCCTGATCCACCAGCAGTCGCCGAGCAATCTCTTTGGGATTCAGTGTGCCGTGAACACGGCACAGCAGTTCAACAATCTGCCTTTGCAGCGGCGAAACCCATCGCAGGCGTTCCTGATAATAGGGCGTCAAATCGTCCGCCATCTTCTTAAACGGTGCCACCAGTTGATCGAGCGACTCCCGCGTCACAAAACCGCTCAGCACGATGTACACGCGATGATTGCCGCCTGCCAGATCGTGAATCGCCCGTACACGGCCTCGTCCATCCGGCGTGTTCAGAAACGCCGCCAGCTCTGACTGACCTTTGGCCGTTGCAATCCTGACCAGCAAAGTCTGAGCGTCCTCCAGCGACAACGGCTTCAGTTGAATCTGCTGGAAGAATCCAAAGAACGGCTCACTGCGATCCGTAACCGCTTTGAACAACTGCTGACTGGTGGCGATCACACAGGCAAACGGATTTTCCTGCAGAAACGATCGCAGTTCCTGCTGCCCGTTTGTGCCGAGGTTTTCGAACAGCAGGTTCAGATTCTCAACCAAAATCACCAGCGTGCGGTTTTCGAAACGTGCCGACAATCGTCGAACAAGCACGCTTGTGATTTCGTCCGGCGACTGGTTCAAGAGTTCATCCAGCCACTCGGCTGAGTATTCGTCAGGATACGATTTGCACAACGATCGATAAATTCGCACCAGCAACTGAACCATCGACGTGGTCGTTTCGTCTTCGTTCAGCCACGCAATCTGAACGGATTTGCAAAGCTTCGCGTCAGTCAGCATGCGATAGTGCAGCAGCGATATAAAGTGTGACTTGCCGATTCCCCGAGGACCATACAGCAGCACATGATGCGTCGCATCGCTGGCGGCTGCGTCGGCAATCTTTTCCAGCACGTTCTGCAGCAACGCTTCACGGCCGACGAAAATCGCTTCGAGCAACTCGGGATCGGTCTGATTGGGCGAGAACCGCCAGATAAACTGCTCGTCGGTAAAACGAAGCTGCTCTCTGGCCGCACGTTTGCTCACAGAGCCCGCATTGGCGAAGGAACTGTCGTTCCCAGGTTCGTCGTTGTCAGGTTTGTTCATTGTGTTGTCGCCTGCAGTGCTCATAGTCCTCGATCCAGCTTCCACCACCGACGAATCAGCGGAAATCGAAATCGATAACCGCCGTCAGCTTCACGCGACAAATAATGGTCCGCATCCATCAGTCGCAGCAACCGCAGCAGATCGTTGCGATCAGATACGTTGGCTCCGCGATCCGAAACAGCAGCCAGAATTGCATCAACGGTCAGCGTGTCGGCAGGATCATCGGTCAGCACCAGCACATCCAGAATCACTGCAACGTTGTCCGCGTCGTTGCCGTCCGGATAATACGTGGCGAGTCTGGTGCGATAGTGAGCCAACTGCCATCCATCCGATGCGTCCACCAGATGCCGAGCGACAAAGTCTTTGATGTTGGCTTCGGTGCCGGAAAGCTGATCGACTCGCAGGCCCGCCACCACGTGATGAATGTAGAACGGAAAGTAATCGACTTCCTCAGCAATGGCTGCCGCCGCTTCCTTGACGTCGTCGCAGGCAATCTTTTCGCCGTTCAACAATGCAACCGCCAGCGCTTCAGCGTCCCGTGGTGCCAGCGGCGTCACGGTCACCGCAAACATGTCGTTCTTCGCTGATGTCGGAATGCCTGCGGCCGAAAGTTTGCCGAGGATATGATGCAGGCCGATGGACCCAGTGAAGATGACCCGAAACTGGCTGTGCTCAATTCGCAGACTGCGAATAGTGTCCAGTATCTCCGCAGCCCGCTGTGCACCTTCGCTCTTGCGAATGTTCTCCAGCATATACGGGACTTCATCCCAAAAGAACGCCAGACGCGGCTTGATATTGGCCTGCATCAGATCCTGGATGGCCGACGTCAGCAGTTTCTTCCATGTGCGGGCCTTTATGTTGACGTGATCGGTTTCGTTTTCCTCAAAGAAACGCCGCACAAAGTTTTTCGCCTTCTCACCCGTGCTCAGAAACTGCTGCACGTCATCATAGATGAGTTCCGCGAACTCCTGAGCGGAGTGGACTTTCTCAAGGTCCCGGAAAATCGGCTGCCAGCCGTTACGCGGCTCGGCGAGCATCTTCCGCAGGATCTGAGTCTTGCCGATGCGACGCTCGGCATTCAGCAAAATGCTCTGTGCTTCAAGCCGCTCCCACAGCAGATCAATCAGCGCATCGCGACCATAAACCTGCTGGGGATCAAGATTTCCGCCAGGATTCGCTTTCATGACTGGTTCCCTTTTGGTGAGCATCAAACGATAATGACAATATTATATTTCTAAATTGAAATATGTCAATTGTGAAATATGTCAATTGTGAAATATGTCAATTATTTGTTTTAACGGCCGTCTGCTGATCGTCCGCCAGTCCCACCGCGATCATCTGGCGATTTCTGATTTGCTCGAGCAACTGACCGAACGCTTCAGTTCCGGCTTATGATGTTGCAACCCTGCGCGAAAGTTGAAACGATATCCCACATGGCGTGTTACGCCCCGCGCCGAAAGAACCAATTCCGCACTGATCCAAAGGCAACATTCCTATGAGAGAAAGCACTGTCGCAAGTCGCAGACGAATGCTTGCTGGATGTTTGGCTGGCGGCCTTACTTTCGCGATGCCGGGGCTGTTGCGAACTCAGGCGTTTGGCGGGCTGGAATCTTCAGCGGAACGCAATGGGCTGAGTCGCATTCGGTCGTGCATCTTTGTGTTCTACTACGGCGGCCCGAGCCATTTGGATACGTATGATCTCAAGCCGTTGGCACCTTCAACGGTGCGAGGCGAATTCAATCCGATCGACACGACAGTCCCCGGAATTCAAATCTGCGAACACCTGCCGCAGATGGCCCGAGTCATGCATCACTGCGCCATTGTTCGTAGTATGCACCATACCAATCGGCTGCATGACTCGGCCTCGACGGAAGTCTTCACCGGTCGCCAGGGATTGCAGGGTGACCGGGAAGAGTTCGCTCCGATTCCCCAATTCTTTCCGTCGCACGGCGCGGTCGTCAGCCACTTGCAACAACCAGACGTCGCGAAGCTTTCTCAAATACCAGTCGGCCATGCTGCGCTTCCGTGGCTTATCCACAACGTTGTGACAACGCCTTGTCAGGGCGGTGGTTTCCTCGGGCAGCAATTTGATCCCTTCGAAATCAACGCCGACTTTTCCTCACTTCGATATCAGGTGGAAATGCTTCGGCGACTCGATCAGCTTTCGCCCGACCGTATTCAGCATCGACAGGAACTGCGCAGCCAACTGGACGCAATCAGCACGCCCATTTCCGGTCGTCGAGCGACCCAACTGAACGACTACAGCCACCGCGCGATCGAGTTGCTTGATTCCACGGCTCTGCATTCGGCATTGGACATTTCTCTCGAAAGCCCGATGACTCGTCAGCGATACGGATTGACGTCTCCCTCCGCGCAGGCTGGCGACGCTGCCGCCGCGCTGGCACCGGGTCGAGATCTGCGTGGCCAGAATCTGCTGCTTGCCAGACGACTTGTCGAAGCGGGCGTGCCGTTCGTGAATGTGAATGATTTTCGGCAGCAGGGACAGAACTGGGATGCTCACGCGGACAATTTCGGCCAACATCGAAAATACCTGCTGCCGCAGGCCGATCAGGCTCTGGCCGCATTGATTGAAGATCTGGCGGATCGCGGACTTCTGGAAAGCACACTGGTCGTAGCCACAGGCGAATTCGGTCGCACACCAACGATCAACGCCACCGCCGGTCGAGACCATTGGCCGGATTGCTTCTCGGTCGTCCTCGCAGGCGGAGGTATTCGAGGCGGTCAGGTCTTCGGTTCCAGCGATCGAATTGGTGCGTATCCTGAAACAGACCCGGTGACTCCCGCAGATCTCGCAGCCACGATCTTCTGGCGTTTCGGCATCGATCCGACTACAGAGATCCACGACACAACAGGCCGCCCTCATCGGATCGCGACGGGTGAACCAATCCGCAAATTGTTTGCCTGATGTTGCTTTTTGACGTTGATTTAATTCCTCTGAACCAATTTTTTGCCGGTTCAAAACAGGTTCTCAGAAATGCCGTCCCCTCCTGAGCATACAGTCGATTCTGATGAAACAGTGCGTGCTCTGGTGCTGCAAGAATGGCGTCGCCATGATTCGCAGCCATTGCCAAAACGTGTCCTCACTGAGGGGTGCAATATGGGGGCCGTCTGCGGCTTTGTCATTGAACAGTTTCGCAAACAATTTACTTTCGGGGCTATCCGTGGCAAAGGTCATCTGCCTCCAAGTTGCGCTGGTGACTACAGTGAAATCCTCGTGATGTCCTTTCCAATAAGCGTACACTTCAGCGTTTCGTTCGGGTTGTCGATACCATTTCCTGGCGAGCATGCCCGCCATAATTTTTGCTGTGACGCGTGTCGAAAGCCAATCTTTAATGTATGCATCTGCTTCAGGTGCCTCCGACGCCCATTCTTCAATCCCAAATTCTCTTTTCAGACCCTGTTGAACAATTGGTACTGCCCATTCCATCGCGGGACGGATTGCGTCGGCGTTTTCTTTTCCAACGCGCTCCTGGATATCGACCATCGCTTTCCGGAGCAACTCAACGCGGATCGCTTCATCCACATGGATCGCTACTCGCTCTTTTACAACGCGTTGCGTTGCGACATCCACGCCAACACCGCGCCACCATGCGTTTAGATCATGGCCCTCCTGGACGAGGATCTTTCCTGCGGTCAATTCCACATCTGCAACTCGTGCCACAACAGTTTCTGGATGAATTAGGCCGGCACTTTCCTGGGCGAGAGACAAGCCTTGGTTGATAACAACCCACGCCAAAACGCAACCGGCAATCCATTTGGCCGAATTTGTTGGCAAGACAACTAAACAACCAGAGGATGACGTCTGTCTCCGGATGTTGTTTTAGCAAGCATTTGTTATACCCCAGAATTTGCCGATGGGTGCTTATGTACTCGGCTGATCAGCCGAGATGCCTCGCAGAAAAAAATGCACCGCGCGACGAACTTCATCAATCGATGGAGGCTGCAAGGGCTCGAAGCCCGCACACATCATGGGAAGTGGAGGCATCACTGCGGGCAGCAGCGCATGGAAGTAATATGTCAGCATCTTTTCGGGATCGGCATGTTCGACATCAGGCTGTGGCAGCGCCACGAAGACCTCTTCCGAACGTAATTTCACGGCTTCTTCAAACAGGATTTCCTTCGAAGGAAAGTGATTATAAACCGTTGCCTTCGAGACGCCGGATTTTGCAGTCACCTGATCCATGCTGGTGTCCGCGTAGCCTTGAGTCATGAACAACTCTCGTCCCGCGTCCAGAATTTTCTGCCGCTTCTGGTCAGATTTTGATAACAGCGAGGTTGTACTCATTGATGGCCTCCTGGCAGACTTGTCAACACTTCGGCATCGTGCGGATTATTTGTCAAGCGCCCGTCCTGCATGTAGAGAATTCGATCGGCAATATCGACAACGCGCGCGTCGTGGGTCACCATCAGGATCGGCCGCTGTTGCTCCCGAGCCAACGCCTGAAGCAGATTCACCACTTCACGCCCGGACGTGCCATCCAGTGCCGCGGTTGGTTCATCCGCAAGCACGATTTCCGGATTGCGAACCAGAGCGCGAGCCACTGCCACCCGTTGACGCTGGCCACCGGAAAGTTTCGAAATGTAATAATGCATGCGATCGCCAAGTCCGACCTGTTGCAAAATGCGAATCGCCCGTCCGCGACCTTCTGCGGGCGAGACTTCAGGATGCAGATCAAACATCACCTGTACATTTTGCAACGCTGTCAGATACGGCAACAAATTATGAGCCTGAAAGATGAAACCAATCTTACGTCGCAACGCCAGTAGATCGGCCTGGGATGCACCAGACAACGTATGTCCAAGGACATTCAGTCGTCCTTCCTGCAATGTTCGCAAGCCAGCGATCAGTGTCAGTAGCGTTGTTTTTCCTGATCCCGACGGTCCCATCAGCAGTACAACTTCGCCCGGCTGAATCTGAAACTTGATGTCGAACAGAATCTGCTTGCGCAGTTCGCCCTGACCAAACGAAAAGTTAATTCCGTCGGCAGCGATGATGGGCGATGTTGAGAGTTCGTTCATCAATTGATAGTTTCAGAAAACGTCGGCTGGATCTGCTGTCCGGAGTTTTCGGATCGCCAGTGCTCCGGAAATCGTACACATCAGAATCGTGGCCGCCAGAAGAAAGATTCCGCGAGACCATTCCAACTGCAGCGGCAACATTGTGGCGGCACGCAGTCCGGTGTAGAGCAGTCCGGCAATCATCGATCCGGGTATGAATCCCAGCATCGCTAACTGCAGCGATTGAGTCAGCACCATGCGGAACAAATAACCATTCGAAAATCCCATCGCCTTCATTGTCGCGAAGTGGGGCAGGTGAGTCGTCACGTCCGTGTACAGAATCTGGTAGACGACAATAAAGCCGATGAAGAATCCAACGAAGGTGCCTGTGGTAAACACGACTCCAATCGGCGTGGCGCGTTTCCAGTAGACCAGTTCGCGTGCGCAGAGCTCATCGCGCGTCAGGACAGCGACCTCCTTGCCCAGTATGGCCTGAAATTGTGCTTGCAATTTCAACACGTCTGATCCGGGTCGCAGTTTGATCACTCCGAAATCGAGTTGGCCGGGTTTGCGTTTAGAAATCAGTCGCAGGAAATTGGCGTGACTCATAATAATGTTGCCATCAACTCCGAACGAAGCTCCAAGATCTGTGAGTCCCACAAGAGTCATTTTTCGTCGGTTGATTTCAGGTTCAATCAATGCACCTTTGGCGAATTCTTCCAGCACCGGCCCGAATCCGGGTCTCGCTTTGCGATCATACAGGAACACGTCCGTTTGCCTCAACTTTGGCAGTTGACTGGCCAGCATTGGCAGATTAATCGCCGATTTGTCTGTGTCGATACCGTAACATTGAATGGTGCGATGTTCTCCGTTCCATGGATTTTTCCATTCAACCCCCTCTGAATAGATCGGGTAGATCTCCAGCACGTCAGGGCTTCCGAGAACTCTATGCAGCAGACGATTCGAAAACGGCTGATTGCGAAGCAGATACTCGTACTGGCCGTGAATCACGATCAATTCACCGTTGACCGATCCATGAAATTCCACGGCACTTGCGAACAATGCCTGCAACAAACCAAGCTGCATCCACATCAACACGACAGACACCATCACACCAGAAACTGCCGCAAACAGCTTCATTTTCTCGTGCCGCAACTGCAGCCACGCCAATGGAATACGCTGGCTCATGGGCTATTCCTTGTGCAGCATCGTCGAATGCTGAGTCGCTGGTGGAGCGTTTTCGTCCGTTGCAGGTGTAGGTTCAGATTCAGATTCAGAAGGCCAAATTACGACTTCAACACGAGCGTATGACATGCCAGCAACAAGCTCACCGGATGACTTGTCGAGTCGAATACGAACTTCAATAACACGCGCATCGGTATCATCGACGGGATCATTTGAAAGTACGTCCATGCGACCTACAAGACGGCCGATTTCGATGACGTGCCCATGCAGCGTTTCGCCCCAGTTGCGCAGCTTGATCTCCGCAGGTTGGCCGAGTTGAACACGAATGATGTCGGTCTCATGCACCTCCGCGACGACGTCCATTTCTGATGTGTCGCCAAGTTCAAGCAGTCCATCTGAGCCAACTCGTTCACCGATCCGTGTATTGATCTTCAGTACAACACCGTCGATGGGACTGTTGATCGTTGTGACGGCAACATCAGCTTCAGCGCGTTCCAATGCTGCCTCAGCGTGTTCGATTTGTGCCTGAGCATAGTCAACATCCACAGTACGAATTTCTTTCAACGCTGTCAAAGTTGCTTCGTGCTGCCGTAATGCACGTTCTTCGGTTTCCAATTCCGTGCGAGCCATATCGAGATCGTCAGCACTCAGGGCTTTGTTCTTCGCGAGTTTTTCTGCTCGATCAAGTTTCTTCTGCACCAACGAGAGTCGTGACTGAGTCTGATCGACAAGTGCCTGCTGAGCCACAATGTCGCCAGCCTTCGCGCCGGCAAGAACCTTTGCCAGATTCATCTCCGCCAGGTTCAGTGCCGCCCGCGACGAGGCAACGTCCGCCGCTTCACGCCGATGCGAATCAAGACGCGCCAGCAACTGACCGGTCGCGACATGATCGCCAACATCGACAAACAAATGTTCAATCAAGGCCGGTTCCAGAACCGACGGCGCGTTGATATGCAGCACTTTACTTTTCGGTTCAATCCGCCCCAGTGTTCCGATGCCAAAATCCGACGGAGGCAGCGATGAGATTGCTCCCGCATTATCGATCCGAGGTGGCAACAGCCTCAAGGCGACAAAGACCGAAGTCGCCGTCAGGGCAACTAAACTAAGCAGGGTCAGAAAAATTCGCATGTCTACGCTTCAGTCCTAAACGGATAGGAGATTTCGTGTCGCTCATGTTGGCTGCACTGTAATTGCGAGGTTAGTAAACCCGTGATTATGGTCATGTGGGTTTGTGTCGGGATAGCGTGGAATCGCGGCAGTGAACAATTCTACCCTGGGTGATCTCCAATCTGACGATGAGCGAACGTCCGTTTTTGATTTTTGTGAGGTTTCAGCAAGGCTTGAACGCGGGCGGTGCTTGGGGATTGGGGATTGGTTTTGACGCTCGTGCGTCGCTTTACTTGCCTGGTGTTGCAGATTTGACGCAGCGGAAACCAACATGATTGCTGGCCATTCGCACTTCGCCTTTAGCACGCGTGCCGACGGAAACATTCAGGAGGCCACGTCGTACGTTATCGATCTGGACTTTGCTGCTTCTGGGCATCCGAGTTTTCGAAACGTGGGATTGACGCTCCATGACGTTCCCGTATTTTTTTACACGGGTAATATTCCGGCCAGCACTTTTAATCTATTCAATCTCGAAGCGGGCATGAACCTTGTCTCTGTTCACATGGTGGCTGAAATGCGATGGGCGATGGTGAATCAGAATGCCGGACCAGGTTTGACATTTCCTTGTGGCCAAAAAGCCAAACGCTGCAAAATACACGCATTGCGGCAACCATTCTTTGCGATGGTAGTTCGGTTTGGTGGTCAATAATTGTCGAGGAGACGACCACAGGAACGCCGTCGTACAATAAATCGCGCCGGCGACCGAGCCCGCTCCGTAGCAGACAATCGCGATAGTCGCAGTAAAATGTGTCACAAAATGATTCACTGCCAGCAACAGGAACAGCGTCGTCAATGGCAGCAGGACACGAGCGATGAACATGCCGGTGAGCGCAGCTCGATTTGCCATCACGAGATCAATCCCGACACCGCAGACGGCGGCAGCCGGAAGGAAGAAGACTGCAACACTCAGTGGATCGTCAGCGAATCGATTGCCGCTTATGCCTTCCGCCACAAAAACGCAGATCGCAAGCGAAGTGCTGACGATCAACACCGTACGCACACTCAATCGCCAATATCCTGCAGCCAGAGACCACTGCTTTGACGCGGCATAGGCGGGCAATGCCTTGAGAGAATATTTGCCAACGCCTGCTTCGGCTATAGCGCACAAAAGTCCCATCGCGGCTACGACGACAGCGTATTCCGGAAATGCTTCAGAGCCCGGCAAACGGGCGGCAACAATTGACGATGTGTAACCGAGTCCAACACCAATAACCGACATCACAATCAGCAGTATTGCACTGCGTTTTTTTGCTTTCGTCACTTTCTTTTCTTCTTCTGACACTAATAAATCCTGAGCAACCAGCGTTTTTGTCACTCAAATGACGGTGATCCATGAACGAATCGAAACCAGATCATTCTTAAAATGTCTTCTGAATTCGTGGCTGAGACTACTTCATTCCAGAGTGGCACCTGTTGTCGGACACTGTTCTCGTGTTCTCGAAGTGCATTCTCAGAGTTTGACATTGCCGACCGAATCCGGGCCCGGGATTCTACGTAGTGATGAAATATCCTTCGAACTTCAGGTTGTGAGCCTTCAGATAAATAACAGCAAAGTGAGCAGAGATCTACAAGCTCAAGCGGCGATTCTTTGCGCTACTGCAATTCAACGCCAAGGTCCAGCATGAAAAACTTCATGTCTTCCCAGACTTCTTTCTTCGCAGAAGCATTGCGAAGTAAGTATGAAGGATGATAGGTACACAGAACTTTTGCTCCGTTGTATTCAAAGAATTGACGCCGGAGTTTTCCGACTGCACGCGTTTCATTCAACAGATTCTGAGCCGCCACGGCTCCCCAGCAAATGATGTATTCCGGCTGCACGATCTTGATTTGAGCATCCAGAAATTCCCGACAATTCGATGCTTCCTGTGGCAATGGATTGCGATTTCCGGGCGGTCGACAGCGTAACACGTTACAGATATAGATTTCCTCGCGGGTCATTTTGCAGGCCGTGATGATCTTGTTCAGCAGTTGGCCGGCTTCGCCCACAAATGGTTCTCCTTGAGCATCCTCATCCGCACCCGGAGCTTCTCCGATAAACATGATTCGAGCATTCGGATTACCCACACCAAAGACAGTTTGCTTGCGTGTCGTCGCCAACTCCGTACAACGACGGCATTTTGCAACAACTGCTGCAAGTGAACACAATGCCTCTTGTTTCTGTTGTGAATCAGTGAGTGTCTGTTTCAGCAGCTCCTGCACTTCTGCCAGATTTTCGGGACGATTCGCATCCGTAACCTGCAGTTCTTCCACGGAACGTAAGCCGCTTGCCGGGCGTCGCATCTCAGCAACCCCTGCCGTTGCAGGCTTGGCCAATTTTCGCCCCTTAGCAGCGCCATCATCCGCTGATTTGCCCTCACCAGCCGTTGACACTTTACCTTTCGCCAGTTGTTCTGTCTTCTGCTGCGGTTTGGCAACCTTCTGCAGTTCAACTTGTGGTAAGTGCGTGACTCCGACATCAGCCAGATGTTTCAGTAATTGAGCAACAGCACGTTTGGCGTTCACTGTGATTGGTCCGCAGGGAAGTCGAGCTTGAATTTAGACGGGAAAAACGACTGGGAGAGATTGTGGCAGATTCCGCCGTGACTCTCAAATTGCTGAAGGCTCAAACCTGCCCAGAGAGCTCGTTTACTTCGCCAACCATGAATCCAGCGTCTGCGACGCGGTCTGAATTTCTTCTTTTGGCAAAAGGTCTTTTTTCGCCGTGCGAGTCAGCTTTGCAACATAATCCATCGTGCTCTTGACGGCATCAGGGCTGGCGGTAGCATCCATCTTGACGCAGTACAGCAGCATAAATTCGCTCTTGTCGTTCTTTTCAACCATCCAGCCGCCCAGCTTAGTGCGCGAGTTCTGTTCCAGCAGTTTCATCATCGTTTCAGAATTCGGTGTTTGCTTCAGTGTTGCGGCCAGCGTCCAGATTTTTCGCACGTCAGCTCGTTCGAAGTACTCCACTTCTGTCGTGATGAACACTGATTGTTTGCCAGCATCCTTGTCGTCGAATTCAACTTCCAGATGCCCCGACTTGTGGCTGGTGTATTTAAGTTCCGCTTTGTCGAGCAGATCGGTCGCCGGTATCGGAGCAGGCTTCCATGGGCTGGCGAGAAACGTCTTCACTTCTGTGATATCGACACTGTAGCTGACAAGCCGAGCATTGGGTGCAATGGCCTGAGCAATCGCCACCAGTTCGCCTTTGTTGTTCAACACCGGTCCGCCGCTGTCACCGGAATTGATGGGAGCCTGGGTTTCCACAACTTTGAAATCATGTTCGCCAGCTCCTGTGCGGAATGTTTTCTGATAAACCGATCTCACAGTGCCTGAGGTATAAACCCATAATGCATCCGAAGTACCTGGATTGCCGATCGAATCGATATCTTCACCGGGCCCGGCACTTTCGCTCGCCATCAGAACCGCAGTGGCACCTTCTGGAAGTCGGTCCAGTTCTATCAGTGCAAGATCGCGTTTCCGATCGACGCTCAACACGCGACCGCGGATGCCAAGCGTCTTAACGTTGTCGAGATAATGCTTTCGCGTGTTATCTGCCTTCTCGTTTTTAAAGTCCGGGAAGAAGATCACGGCCGCTCGAGCTTCGCCCACGACATGGAAATTTGTGATCACCAGTTTCTTTTCGGAATCTACCAGCACGCCAGTGCCGCTGGATGTTTCGCCGCCTGTTTTTGCCAGTACCCAGACGGTAGATTTCAGGGCGGTTTGATACACCGCACTGTCAGCCCTAACGCTGGCCGATTGGGCAGACAGAAGGCAAAGCACTCCAGCGGCGACCATTGATCGCAGGCTGGCAGTTTTCGTACAGACGCTTGATGTGCAGTGGAGAGTTTTCATGGAAACACCGTTTTTCTGTGAGATCGAAGCAGAAATTGACTGAGCACCAGGCTGTCGCTCAATATCCAAAGCGTCAAAGAAATCAATTTGTTACAGCGGAAATTTTTTTTTTAAGTCAAGGGATACACATTGACGGACGGTCGTCTGGTTCCGCGCGAATCAAGAGCAGCGCGAATGGCCGGCAATTCATTCGCGCTCAGCTCGATTCGCGCGGCCCGCTTGAGTCGAACAGGTATGTCCAGGCGACGTCGAAAAGCCACAACGCACCGACTCGCAATCGGCTGCCGTCGGTATACCATATCGCTTCCAGACAGCAGGCTCGCTGGGCAGGTCAGTGTGTTGAGGGACTTTGCTGAAGGGCAAGCCATGAACATCACGGGCGGACGCAGGCCGTCTTCGGACCGGCCCTTGCTCTTCACCTCGCGCACACTTCAAGTCCGTCATTCCAATCCAGCGAAAAACCAAGAAACCATTCAATCCACATCTGCTCCCCGTACACGTTGCATGTCTCACCGCAAACTCACTGTTCTGCAAATTCTCCCCGCTCTCGAAAGCGGTGGCGTGGAACGTGGAGTTCTGGAAGTTGCTGATGCACTCGTCGCGGCGGGACATCGATCTTTGGTGGTTTCTGATGGTGGCCGCATGGTGGCGGAACTGATCAATCACGGCAGCGAACATTTTCAAATGTCGATTGGCAGGAAGTCGCCACTCACATTGAGGCACGTTCCGTGGCTGAGAAAAATGATGATCGATCGACAGGTTGACGTCATCGACATTCATTCTCGAATGCCGGGCTGGATGACGTGGCTGGCATGGAAAAGCCTGTCAGCAGCGCATCGGCCGGCTTTGATTTCGACACTGCATGGACTGCATTCAACGGGGTTCTACAGCAGCGTGATGTGTCGGGGCGAGCACGTCGTTGCGGTCTCTGACACCGTGCGTGATTATGTGCGGAGAAATTACAAATTCGTTACGGAGGATCGACTGCATTTGATTCATCGCGGCGTTGACGGCCACGAATATCCGCGCGGCTTTCAGCCGGATGAATCATGGAAGACGGACTTCTTTACGCAGTTCCCGAGCGCTAAGAATCAGCCTTTGCTGACGCTCGCGGGACGCATCACACGTCTGAAGGGACATCGGGATCTGCTTGAACTGCTCGCTCGCTTGAGAGATCGTGGCGTCGCGGCACACGGGCTGATCGTCGGGGGAACGGACGCTCGAAAGGTAGCCTACGCCGATGAATTGAATTCTCTCGTAGCGTCATGGGATTTGTCTGATCGCGTTACATTTTGCGGTCATCGGTTTGACCTGAAACAGATTTACGCGATTTCATCGATTGTACTTTCACTGTCATCGACGCCTGAGTCCTTTGGTCGAACTGTTGCTGAAGCGTTGTCGATCGGCACCCCTGTCGTGGGCTACGACCATGGTGGTGTGGCGGAAATCCTGGCGGCTCAATTTCCAGCCGGAGCTGTGGAACCGGGAAATCTCGATAGCTTGTCTGACACGGTCGCTTCTATTTTACTACAGTCTCCAGTGCCTAGCGTGAATGCTTTCGATAAAGGCACGATGCTGAAGAAGACGTTGGAGTTATACGAGATGGCGGCGGACTACGTAGGCTGACCTGTCCTCAGGTCAGCATCCTTCGGCATGGTGAGACGACAAACGGTAGCGTTGCATGCGGGCGTGGCGATTGGGGATTCTCGTTCTGCTGGGGAAGTTGCTGAATCGGGTTTGGCTTTAAGATGTGGCTGCGGTGCAGGATTCCGACCTGGGACAGGTCGGACTACTTGGCATGGCAATTGCCTTGCCTCCCTAAAGTGCCAGTTATCTGCCGTCCTCGACACTCAGACCGTGGTTTTTCCGAGTGCAGACCCGGCATTGACCGTAGTTTGTCTGATCCAATACACTTGTCAGCCTTTGACTTACGACAAAACCGCCATATTTCGATCCGAGAAGATCGTCCTGCCGAAGTGGCAGAACGCCGTCTAAACCCCGGATCATAAGTTTTATCACCTAGAATCTCAGGACGATCGCGCGACATGGAGTTTCTGGAAAAAGTAGGCGACTTCTTTGAAGTTGCCAGTGGGAGGCTGGTACGCGGCATCACGACGCTGTTTGGTTCTTCCAATGAGCGTCATATTAAGCGTCTTGGATTTTTACGCGACAAACAAGGGGGCACCACCATCGTTCCCGGTTCGATGCTGGACCGCATCAACGCGCTGGAACCAGAATGGCAAAAGCTGTCTGATGAAGAATTAATGCAAACGGCGTCGCGTTTTCGCGCGCGGTTGCTGAAAGGCGAGACGCTGGAAGATCTGATGCCGGAAGCGTTTGCTGCCGTGCGTGAATCGAGCCGACGCTTTTTGAAAATGCGTCACTACGAAGTGCAGATGATCGGCGGCTACATTCTGCACAAAGGCATGATTTCTGAAATGGTCACCGGCGAAGGCAAGACACTTGTGTCATCGCTGCCCGCGTTTCTGAACGCGCTGGTTGGCAAAGTTCACGTTGTCACCGTTAACGACTATCTGGCTCAGCGCGACATGGAATGGATGGGACCGATCCATCTGAATCTGGGACTAACCGTCGGCGCGATTCAGTCGAACATGGGATCGGCACAGCGACAGGTGCATTATGCCTGTGATATTACGTATGGCACCAGCAATCAGTTTGGCTTCGACTATCTTCGCGACAACATGAAGCCAAGGAAAGAAGAGCAGGTGCAAGGTCCGCTCGACTACGCGATCGTGGACGAAATCGACAACATCCTGATCGATGAAGCTCGAACGCCGCTCATCATTTCCGGACCAGCACACGACAATCTCGAAAAATACCCGCGTGCTGATGCCATTGCGCGGCAACTAAAGCGAGATGTCGATTTCGAAGTCAAAGAAAAAGAGCACACGTGTCATCTGACGGAAGACGGCGTTCGCCGCGCGGAGCAACTGGCGGGCGTTGAAAGCTTTTACACAGCCGGCAACATGGAATGGCCACATCTGCTGGACAATTCTCTGAAAGCTCATTTCCTTTACAAACGCGACGTCAATTACGTGGTTGAAAAGGGCGAAGTTGTCATCGTTGATGAGAACACCGGACGCAAGATGGAAGGTCGCCAGTGGAGCGACGGGCTTCATCAGGCGGTCGAAGCCAAAGAAGGTGTGAAGATCAAGGAAGAGTCGCAGACTCTGGCCACGATCACGCTGCAGAACTTCTTCAAGCTGTACAAGAAGTTGTCTGGAATGACCGGCACGGCGATGACCGAATCGGAAGAATTCCTCAAAATCTACGAACTGGATGTCGTCGCGATTCCTACCAATCGCCCGATGCAACGCATTAACTTCCCGGACAATATCTACGGCACCGAAAAGGAAAAATGGGACGCCGTCATTCAGGAAATTTCGGAAGTTCACGCGACAGGTCGCCCGGTGCTGGTTGGAACCACATCGATCGAACTTTCAGAAATGCTCAGTAACCGTCTGATTCGCAAAGGCGTTCCTCACAATGTACTGAATGCCAAGTTCCACGAGCGTGAAGCGGAAATCGTGGCTCAGGCTGGCCGCAAATCGGGCGTCACGATCGCGACAAATATGGCTGGTCGCGGTACCGACATTATTCTGGGCGGCAACCCGGAACATGCCGCATGGGAAGAACTCAAAACGACCTATTCGTCACGACTGGATGTACCGAAGTCCGAATGGGATGGACTGACCAGGAAGATCGCAGAACGCGAAGGCATGGTGGCCGAATCAAAAGCCGTGATGGAAATCGGCGGATTACATGTCGTGGGTACTGAGCGACATGATTCGCGTCGTATCGACTTGCAATTGCGAGGTCGTGCGGGACGACAGGGTGACCCCGGTTCCAGCCGATTCTTTATTTCGCTCGACGACAAGCTGATGCGATTGTTTGCTGGTGATGCCGTGAAACGTATCATGCAGTGGGCAGGTCTGAAAGAAGGCGAACCGATCGTCAGTTCCATGGTGACTCGCCGTATTGAAGGCGCTCAGAAAAAGCGTGAAGAGCAGCACTTCGACCAGCGCAAGAATTTGCTGGAATACGACGAAGTGATGGACGAACAGCGCAAGCGCACGTATTCGTACCGTCAGCAGATTCTGGACGGCGTTGATTGTCGCGGTCTCCTGCTGGGTATGATCAATGACGAAATTGAACGTTGGGCAACGCAGTTCCTTGCGAAAGATTATCGCTGGGAAACGATTGTCGGTTGGGTCACTCAGAATCTGAATCTGGAGATTGAACCATCAGATGTTCGCGACCTTGCCCGCCCGGAACTGGAGCAATATCTTCGTGATGAAGGTGAACGTCAGGGTGAAGTCCTGATCTACGAACAGATTGATGTCGACCTGCCGGATGATGCCGACAGTAAACTCGACTGGAACTGGCTGGCTTTAAGCAAGTGGGCCAATCGACATTTCGGATTGTCATTGCAGGATAAGGATCTTCGCAAAATTGACCGCGAAGCTCTGGGGCCAGCACTTTTTGCGATGGCCAGGGAAGGCATGGCTCGCCGCGATTACGCTCCGCTCAACGACTTCCTCGACCCGCATTTTCCATACAAGTCTCTGTCGGGTTGGGCGAACTTCAATTTCCTGCTGGGTATCAAAGCGGAGGAATTGATTGGAATGGAACAACCAGAAATCGTCAAGCTACTGCAGGAACGAGTTCGTGCTCGGTATGACGAAAAGGAAATCACGTTTCCTGTTTCAGTGGGAATGCACAATTTTCTGGCTGGAGACGGCAAAGAAAACGAACGCTTCAATCGCGAAAAACTCGCTCGCTGGGCGAACACGCGATTTCGTACGGAATTTGTTCCCGAGCAATTTTCAGAATTGCTATCGGCGCAGATCCACGAAACACTCGTTACTGCCAGCAGACAGTTTTTAGGGCGTCGTCCGGATAAGGAAAAAGTTGAAGCCCGATTGAATGAAATTCTCGGCCCGGACTCCGAAGAAACCAATTTGATCAGTGAGAAGCAGATTCAGGAACTGATCGCATGGGTCAATGCTGAACACGGTCTGACTCTGAACGAAGCCAACGTACGCAAGATGAACCCATCTCAGGTACGAATTGAACTTCTGCAGGGAATAGAACAGGTCTTCCGACCGGAAATGCGTCAAACCGAACGATCTGTCCTGCTGGAATTCCTCGACACCGCATGGAAAGATCATCTCTATTTCATGGGCCATCTGAAGCAGGGCATCGGCTTTGTGGGATATGCGCAGAAAGATCCTCGCACAGAATACAAACGCGAAGGTCGTCGAGCGTTCCTGGCCACGTGGGACCGCATCGCCGAACAGGTAACTCAGGCTGTGTTCCGGATTGAACATGAAAGTCCGGCATTCGTCGGCTCACTCTGGCGCATCACGGCGACAGAACACGATGTGGCTGCTCCAATGCCCGTGGAAAACAAAGTGGATCAACTTCAAACCAACGCACCGGAGGCTGGTGAAGAAGGGAAGGCGATTGCTCCTATCGTCAACGATTCCCCGCGAGTTGGACGTAATGACGATTGTCCATGTGGCAGCGGCAAGAAATACAAGAAGTGTTGCGGGAAGTAATATCCTGCGACGCCCTGGGAAATGGATTTCCGTCATGCGATGGCTGTTGAACACTGTCTATTTTCTGCTTTTGATGGCGCTGTCGCCATTCATTGTATGGAGAGTTCTGCGCCACGGACGCTATCGCAAGGGTATTGCGGAGAAGCTGCTCGGGCGACTTCCGACGATCAATGACGGACGAACAGTTGTCTGGTTTCATGCCGTCAGCGTCGGTGAAGTCATTCAACTGCAAAACGTCGTGGATGAGTTTCGACGTCAAACTTTCGATCGGTTTAGTATCGTTGTTTCAACGTCCACAGACACAGGCTTTGAACTTGCCGTAAAGCGGTTCCCGGATTGCCATGTCACATGGTTCCCATTGGACTTTTCGTGGGCAGTCGCGGATGCCGTGCGAGCCGTGCAGCCAAGTCTGGTGGTGCTGATGGAACTGGAACTGTGGCCGAATTTTCTGGCCGAATGTCAGCGACGTCAAATCCCCGTCGCTGTGATCAACGCCCGAATGAGCGAACGCAGCCATCGAGGCTATGCACGTATTCGCAAACTGATGGCACCGCTGTTCGGAAAACTGGCTTTGGTTGCTGCACAGTCACAGCCAAACGCTGATCGACTGCAGTCGCTGGGAGTTACCCTTGACCGCCTGCACGTTTCAGGATCGATCAAGTTTGATGGAGTTGCGACCGATCGCAACAATCCAGCGACTGATCGCATGAGAGAACTGTTGGGACTGTCGTCGTCTGAAACCATCTTCATGGCTGGCAGCACGCAGGAACCCGAAGAGCAACTGGCGATTCAGTCGTGGCTCGAATGTCGCAAGCAATTCCCTTCATTGCGGCTGGTTCTAATTCCGCGACATCGCGAACGATTTGATGAAGTCGCCCAGTTGGTCAGAAGAGCAGGCATCGAACTGACGCGACGATCATTGTTGCCATCTTCCATTCAGCCGACATCTGACGCCGTAATTTTAGTGGACAGCATCGGTGAACTCTCAGCCTGTTGGGGTCTTGCAGACATTGCGTTTGTGGGAGGCAGTTTCGGAAACCGCGGTGGCCAGAACATGATTGAGCCCGCAGCGTTTGGTGCAGCCGTCCTGTTCGGCCCAAACACCTGGAATTTCCGCGACGTCGTCAGAACCTTTAAAGATGCGAATGCGTGTGTGCAGTTGAATGCGCCAGAAGAACTGACGCCAACGCTTTTGCGTCTGGTGAAAGATCGAGCCGAAAGGCAACTGCTGGGTGTTGCGGCGCAGGCCGCCGTGAGATCTCAGGCTGGCGCGACCGCAAGGACTGCGGCACTACTTGCTCAGATCCTGCCAATTCCCGATTCGCTTCGACGACAGCGGCGTGCTGCATAGATGATGTTTTAGGCACATTTTGGGATCGAGTTTTGTATGCGGCGCCGTTGAGCATGATGTGAAATTTAGTCCATCCTCTCCAGAGAGTGATCCTTCCAGGGTGACGATCTGATTTTCGGTTGCGATGGCCACCGAGGCGGGCGAGGGCGAGGCAAAAGTCGTCGATCGTCCAGTCCGGACGCGCGTCGCCGTGTCGCCATCATGCGTCGGCCTCCTCGGGAACTTCGTCGTTGATGTCATCGTCGAGCAGATCGTCCGGCGGCAGCGGTTCTTCGGTCTCAGCGGGTAAACGCTTCACCGCGTCGCGGACGTCCAGTTTGCCCGTGACCACATCCGCCGTTAGCCATGTGCGGTATTCGCGGAGGACGGCGATTTCACGCTCCGGGCGTGTTATCCCCGTATCAAAATGTCTGTTGACCGGGCCGCTGGCCCTCAAGACAGTGTAATTCGGGCGGCAAGTCAGAAGTCGGCCATCGAAGGCCACGTCTTCCATCAGGCCGCTTCTCCCACATGCCAATAGTTCGCGATCCCTGACGAAAATTCCCATCTCGCGGGCCTGCTTCTGAACCGCCGCCAGTTTTTTTTTCGAGCGGGCGAATGCCCTTTGTCAGCGACGGCTCTAGTTTTTCGCTCATGGCCCGCCGTCTCGGTGAAGGCCGACAGCTCGTTTACAGAGGAAAGCGGGCATAAGGCAATCGTGCTGATGGCGACGCTTACCTCGAAAAGTTCCTCATTTCAAAAAGTATCGTTAACTCATACGGCTTGCGGCGGTTTGCCGATTGAACGATTTGAACGTTTATATTTTCGCATTCAAAGTGCGAAGGCGTTCAAACAAATCCTCAGGAGAATCCGATGACCACGTCACACACAACAAATTGGCCTGACCTCGCAGAAGGCCTGTTTGAACGACTAACGGGCCGAAATGCCGAGATTGCATACGAGTTTACGAACATGCACGTGAAAGTGCCCAGCGGAACCGGGCCTCAGGCGGAGCATGCCGAGTGGGTGCTGAATGGCACGATCAAAGTACGAACCAGTGAAAAACAATCCGTCCCAAACTGAGTTTGGTCGGCCATCTCAACGGAACCGTGAATGGTCGGCCTTTCCAGATTGCTGGAGGACAGAATGAAATAATTTTGATGACTGGTATCCTTGGAGCCGTGGAGTTCTACCGAGTGCGAACCAAGGGCAAACTATTGCTCGTCTCGCTAAAGCGCGTCGGAATTCGATTGTTACTCGACCTCGGCTGGTTTGGAAAATGGCGATTGGTGTAGTGCATTTGGTTCTACGATGACGTAACGTGGCTAGTGGAATAAAGAGCGGTGAAAATGAAGTTCCCCGGAGGTTGCAGCTTGATCTGCAAAACGTGGCAACTTCTGACGCGAAGCATGTCAGTGCAGTGGAAACATGAGCGAGAAACCTGTTGTAATTATTGGCGCTGGGATAGCAGGATTATGCTGCGCGCGAGAACTGGCACGGAACTCTGTGGAAACTCTTTTACTGGAGTCTCAGGACGCTGTGGGTGGTCGAGTTCGAACTGATGTCGTGGATGGATTCCGTCTGGATCGTGGCTTTCAGGTGCTCCAGACTGCATATCCAGAAGCACGTCAGCAGCTCGATTACCAATCGCTGCGTCTACACAACTTTGGCCCAGGCGCTTTGATACGGTCGGAAACCCGAACGGTCGTGATGAGCGATCCGTGGCGACGGCCTCAAGACTTGTTGTCAACGCTGTTCAATGGAGTTGGGACACTCTCTGACCGATGGAAATTGGCCAGACTGCGGTGGCATGTTACTCGGAAATCGATCGAGGACTTGTGGGCCGAACCTGACACGACGACTGAGCATTACTTGCGCAACATCTGTGGTTTCTCCGCTGACATGGTGGACCGCTTTTTTCGACCATGGTTTTCCGGTGTGTTTCTGGAAAACAGGCTGGAAACTTCCAGTCGATTTTTCAAATTTATATTCCGCATGTTTGCTATCGGCGATGCTGCACTTCCGGAAGAAGGCATGGGAGCGATCACGAAGCAATTAGCCGACGGATTGATTTCGACTCAAATTCGTCTCAACGAATGCGTTCAGTCTCTGGACGGATTGCGCCTCCACCTCGCCAATGGTGAGACGATCGAAAGTCGCGCTGTGGTGCTGGCGGTGGACGGACCAGAAGCGGCCCGACTGACGAACGGTTTGATTCCCGTGCCCGCGTTCAACGCGACGGCTTGCCTGTACTACTCTGCTCAACATCCTCCGTTTCGTGATAAACTGTTAATGCTCAACGGTGATCGAACACCCCCGATTAACAACCTTTGCGTGCCGACGAACGTTGTGCCAGGCTATGCTCCGTCGGGCAGGGCGCTAGTGAGCGTTTCAGTGGTTGCACCGAAAGATGCGAGTTCAGCCGACTTTGAACCGTCGGTTCGTCATCAACTTCGCGGTTGGTTCGGCTCACAGGTGGATCAATGGTCGCTGTTGCGAAGTTACGTCATTCGGAATGCTTTGCCGGTCCAGCCACCGCACTTTCGGGATGGAACTGACAGAGGTTGTAAAGTGGCCGATGGGTTGTACCGATGTGGTGACTACTGCGAAACTGCGTCGATTCAGGGCTCTATGGTGAGCGGCCGCAGGGCTGCTGAATCCGTATTGCTCGGTCTACACCGCCAGAAGTCGCTGGTTTAAAAAGGTTCTAATGATGACACAAATTGATTCGATGACCGTGCCTGAGCCAGTCCGCGAGAAAATGCAGTGCATGGAAGTCTGGGGTGGCAACCGATCGACATGGTCACAGTTCTCTGTGCCAGGTTTGGACCTCTGGGTTCACAGTGAGCCGTATCGCAGCAACAATGCCGGGGGCGATGTTTACTACCTGTCATCATGCGCTTCTGGACGAATCACTCGTATGTTGCTGGCTGATGTCAGCGGTCACGGTGCTTCTGTAGCGCCCGTCGCTGTTGAGTTGCGTAATTTGATGAGGAAAAACATCAACTTTATCAAGCAGTCGCATCTGGTTCAGTCGCTCAATGAAGAGTTTGAAAGTATTTCGGCGGAAGGGGCGTTCGCGACGGCTCTTGTCAGTACGTTCTTTTCGCCAACAAAGACGCTTTCACTTTGCAACGCCGGCCATCCTATGCCTTTGATTCGCCGGGTGAGCAGTGGTCGATGGGAGTGTTGTGATACGGGCCTTAGTGAAACGCCGATGCGGAATATGCCGATCGGAATTTCCGAATTGGTCGTTTATCGCTCCGGAAAATTGGTCTTAAGTCCGGGTGACATGGTGCTTTCTTATACAGATTCGTTGTCGGAGTCTCTGAAAGAGGATGGCAAATTGATAAGTCCACAGGGTGTTTGCGAACTACTACAAGACATCAATGTGTCAAATCCCGGACTTATAGTTCCAGCTCTCCTGACCAGGATACGTGATTTGAACTCAGCAAATCTTTCGAGCGACGATACAACAGTGATGCTGCTTCGCGCGAACGGCACAGGAGTTCCATGGATTGACAATCTCAAAGCGCCGTTTCGCTTGCTGCGTGGTTTATTTAGACGAACACACAACTGAACCGCACAGTAGAATGCTGGTGCCCTGCTGGTATTCTGACGGTGACCGGCCGAGTTCTCATTCTGTGTCTGAAGTACTCGAAATGCCGTTGGGCAATTTCACTTTTCGGCTATGGCGTTAGGGACTTGATTCCTCGAATGAGTTGGACATCCATGTCCCTATTGGTAACTCATCCTTGGCGGCTTCGCTCAAAGTTACTTCACATCCATCCCCAGCGTCTTCACCAGAAACGCCCACTGATCAGACGCTTCTTCGATGACCTTGGCTGTTGGTTTGCCTGCACCATGACCAGCGCGGGTTTCGATGCGGATCAGTGTTGGGGCCGTACCGGACTGGCATGCCTGAAGCTGGGCAGCGAACTTAAAACTGTGACCGGGTACGACGCGATCATCGGTGTCGGCGGTCGTGATCAGCGTTGCTGGGTATTGCGTTCCACCTTTCAGATTGTGATAGGGCGAATACTTCTGCAGGGCGGGGAACTCTTCAGCGACATCCGCGCTGCCATAGTCGTCGGTCCAGAATCGACCGGCTGTGAATTTGTGGAATCGCAACATGTCCATGACGCCCACCGCAGGCAAGCAGGCTCCGTAAAGATCAGGGCGTTGAGTCATGCAGGCTCCTACGAGCAAACCACCGTTGCTGCCACCCTGAATCGCCAGTTTCTTCGGCGACGTATATTTATTCGCAATGAGCCATTCAGCGGCGGCGATGAAGTCGTCGAATACGTTTTGCTTGTTATGTTTGGTGCCGGCTTTGTGCCATGGCTCACCGTATTCACCACCACCTCGCAAATTCGCAACAGCAAGGACGCCGCCCATTTCCATCCATGTGAGGCGGCTGACGCTGAAGCTGGGCGTGATCGAGATATTGAATCCACCGTAGCCATATAACAGCGTCGGATTTGTTCCGTCCAGCTTCAAGCCTTTCTTATGGCACAGGAACATCGGCACTTTCGTGCCATCTTTGCTGGTGTAGAAGATTTGAGATGTCTCATAGTCGTCCGGGTTGAATTTGACGTCCGCCTGGCGAAGAATTTTGCTCTCGCCCGTGATCATGTTGTAACGATAGGTTGTTGGCGGCAAAGCGAAACTGCTGAAGGAATAGAACGTGTCCGTATCCTTGCGGCGCCCGTCAAATCCGCTTGCTGTGCCGATGCCGGGGAATGCGACTTCTCGCACGAACGTGCCATCCATTTGATGCAGCCGGACCTGAGTCCTGGCGTCTTTCAGGTAGTTGCAGATAAACATGTTGCCGACGATACCAACGCCGTCCAGTGCGTTTTCTGTTTGCGGGATGATCTCCTTCCAGTTCTCGCGCGCTGGTTTTTTGAGATCAATCGCGATGACTCGTCGTAGTGGTGCATCGACGTTCGTTTGGAAGTACAGGACGTGATCATCATTGCCCACGAATGAATACTCATGTTCAAAGTTATCGATCAGTTCATAGGGCAGACCGTAAGGTTCTGTCAGATCTTTAACCACGATGCGATAGCGATTATCTGTGCCGACCCAGACGGTGATGATCAGGTAGTGACCATCTTCCGAAACGCTCAGTTGAAAACCCCAGTCCGGATGATCGGGCCGTTCATACACCAGAACATCTGATGACTGCGGCGTTCCGATCCGATGATAGTAGACCTTCATGTTTGTATTGAGTGACTGAAACGCCGCACCTTCTTGTGGCTGCGGATAGCGAGCATAGAAGAATCCACGGCTGTCAGGAGTCCAGTCCGCTCCGCTGAATTTCACCCACCTCAATTCGTCATCCAGCACTTTGCCGGATTCGATCTCCATGATCCTCCAGGTGTTCCAGTCCGAACCGGCATCCTGAACACCATAGGCCACATACCGCCCGTCGTCGCTGAACGCTGATCCTGACAGAGCAATTGTGCCATCTTTGGACCATGAATTTGGGTCGAGCAATACCTGGGCTTCGTTCTCCAGTGTCTCCTGTCGGAACAGCACATTTTGGTTCTGCAGCCCGTCGTTCCGTGAAAAATAGAATCGCCCGCCCCGCTTAAATGGCGCTCCGATTTTTTCGTAGTTCCAGAGCTCCGTCATGCGTTTCTGAATCGTTTCCCGCTCAGGAATCGATTTCAGAAAATCAAACGTCAGCTTGTTCTCGGCTTCCACCCAGTCCGCGACATCCTTCGAAGTCCGCACGTCGTCTTCCAGCCAACGATAAGGATCTTCAACTTTGGTGCCGTGGAAGTCATCGACTTGTTCAACTGTTTTGGTTGGGGGATACACGAGATTCTGTTCCTGTGCGTTCAGGGGATGCGATTCCAGAATCAGGCACATCAGCGTCAACCAAGGTGTCATAGAAAAACGATACATTGTGATCATCCTGGAAAATCTGCGATTTCAAATTTGTGGGCGACGTGAGTTTTGGAATCGTCCGAAAAGTACGTCAGGCTTTCCTGCCTGGCACGAAGAGTATACTCAGCGCGGCCACGAATGAAGCCTGCGCGGGCTGCCGGTATTTAAGCGACCGGAAGAAACGAATCTACCAACGATATCGCCGCGTCGAAGGATTCCGACCTGAGACAGGTCGGACTACGTAGGCTGATTTGTTCCAAGTCTGCTTCCACTCGACATGTTCATTCGGTATTGGTGGCCGAGCTAAACACCTAGGCAAAAGGCAATTCCTTTCCTGCCGATTGCCAAAGTGCAGCCGAAGATCGATGAATTCGCCCGACCCGGCAGTCTGGCAGGTGATCCGAAAAGCACAGATCTAGCCGGTAAGAACGCAAGAATCCTCCAATATGCAGGATTTCTGGCTCCTTGTAACTCTCCGTTTGACTTCAGTTGAGACTTTGTTTATCCTCTGGATCAACATCATAGATCACGTGTATTCAGCAAAACAGGACTTTTTGGCCCATGGGACGTACAGAACGACAACGAGAAATTGCTCGCCGCCGAAAGCGCAAAGTTGGTTTGGCTAAGGTGCGTGCAAAACATGCTGCGTCCAAGACCGAAGCTGAAAAAACTGCTTTGCTTGCGAAAGCACGCCGAATGAGCCCATTTATCACTTTGGAATAGACTTCTCAGTCTGGTCAATTTGGTAACGGTGATCTCGGCTTGCTGGTACACGACCACCGAAGAAGACACCCCAAATGAACGGCGAACGTGAATAACGTTCGCCGTTTTTTTATGCCCTTGTAGTCCCCCCCCGACGATCCTGGCTTGAATCAGATTCTGATCCACATCCGCCAGGCAGGTTGTCGATTTAATCGTAACCCGACGCATCAGCGAAGGATTTGATACGACGAATGCAGGCCATTCCATCCCGCACTGACGTTTAGGGTTGCGAAAACACATTAAATTGACAGCCTGCAAGTCTCACTGTCTCTACTAGAAGTCGCTGAGCCCGAAATCTGCCCTCGCGAAATTTAGTCCCGTTAGTTTGACGTCATCGCTAGCCGAGCAGCCAGACGTTTCAGTGCCGGACTGACATCGTACTTGTCGAGATGGACGTTGATCAGGCTGAAGCAATCGTGATTCGCAAAAGCTGCATGGAATGCTTTTTCGAGATCCCCTTCCGTGAACACTTCAAAGCCCCAGCCGGAACCCAGCAGTTCAGGCATCTTGTGATAGTTCCAGTTATGAATGTCGTTGAAAGGCCCTTCCTGAATAAACCTTTCGGTTGAATAGCCGCGATTGTTCAGCACGACGACGATCGGATTAAAGCCCATTTTGACGGTTGTGGACAATTCCATGCACGTCATTTGAAACGCGCCGTCGCCTACCAGTACCAGCGGTCGCAGATTTTTGTTCGCGACCTGCACACCCACGCTGGCAGGTATCGCGAAGCCCATCGACGTGTAATATGCGGTACTCAGAAATTCTGTGTGCTGTGTGATTGAAAGATCGGCGGCAGCGAACAGTGAATCCCCGGTATCAGAAACAACGACGACTTTTTGATCCAGTACCGAATTGATCTTATGAAACAGACGCTTCATTGTGATTGTCGTTGTGGCTGCGGCCTTCCATGGAAGAATCTTTGGCTGCATGACTTTCGGCGCGGGCCGCTTACCTTTCACTTTCGCGCTCGCCAATGCAGTCATGAAATCGGAGAACACGACGTCGTGGAAATGATGATGGCGAATTCGCAACTTTTCACTTGTCGCTGAAATACATTTCGCGGGGTCCAGTCGAGCGGTGAATCCGCCCAGGTTGACGTCGCTCATGAACGCTCCCAGCAGGATGACGCAATCGCTCTCTTCAACATAGCAGCGAACCTCTTCCCGTCCCATCGCGCCTTCGTAGACGCCAAGATACAACGGATGCCGTTCACTGATGACGGATTTCCCCAGCAATGTGGCGCAGATGGGGATGTTGTTACGCTCAGCAAATTGCAAAACCTGATCCTGAAGTCCGAATCGGTGAAGTTCTATCCCGGCGACTATGACGGGCTTTGCGGCACTGGCCAGATGTGTCAGTGTTTCGTGAAGTGCTTCCTGCAGTGCCAATTCGTCGCTCTTGAGATTGATTCGGACGGGCGAATGCACGTGGCTTGGACAGGCCAGCACTTTATCCCGAGGGATCTCAAGAAACACCGGGCGTTTGTACCGCAGGCAGGCATCAAGACAGCGATCGATTTCCCGAAACGCGGTGAGTTCATCTTCGAGCGAAGCCGACGCGACCGTGATCTTTTCGAAGACTTCGCGCTGCGTGTTGAAATCTTTGACACGATGATGCAGCAACGGATCGGCGATTCGCTCATTCATCCCTGGCGAACCACTGATAACGATCACTGGGCTCTTTTCTGCGTAAGCTCCGGCGACAGAGTTACAAAGACTGAGTCCACCAACGCAGTATGTGACACATACCGCTCCTACCCCATTAATGCGTGCATAACCATCCGCCGCATAACCGGCACACGCCTCGTTCGTTGTACCGACAACTCGAATCGGACTGTCTTCCAGCATCCCGTAAAACTTCAGCACGAAGTCGCCAGGGATTCCGAATATGTCCCGAACACCGACATCCTGAAGTCGCTGGATCAAGTAACTTCCGATGGAATGCGGAGTCTTTCCTTGCGATGCGTTCGGTTTCTGCGTTGTTGGCTTTGCTGCTGTCTCGACGGGTTTGCGCTTGGCCATGTTTTTACCGATCAACTCATTTGCAGGGAGGCGATCTGCTGGAGTGCATTGACCGCAATGGTGACATCTCCATTACAATGTTGCAACAATACTTTTGCCGCCTGCAGTAGACTCATATCAACAGAACTTTCTTCCGCTGCCACTCCTATCTGACGCGTTGCTGCTGCTGGGCGGCCTGCTGCTGGGCGGCCTGCTGCTGGGCGGCCTGCTGCTGGGCGGCCGGTTGCTACTGGTTTTCTCTTCAGCGTGTGGGAAAGGCCAAGATTCTTCCTGAGATTCGAATATGTCACCTGACAGCTCTTGTCGTTAAAAGTCTCTTTCGGAAACTTCTCTCGCAATGCGTCCATGACTTCCGGGCCTTTGATGGTTTTGTTCGCTAGAATCAACGCTTTGATTTCCTGAGCGACAATTACTCCACTCTTTCCTGTACTCGATCGTTTTGCCATTGCTATTCTTTCTATAAACTGGTTTTCATAAGCGTGCTTCGTATCATTCGAGTCCATTGAATTCAATCATTGGCTCCCCTATTTCTTCGTATGTTCTCTCAGTTGCCAACCTTTCTTATTCGCTAATAGTTGGATTAATCTAATGCCAATTCAGACTACCCGCTTTAGATTTGTCGTCTGCGTATCGATCGTTCTGCTTCAATGGAGCGACCTACGGGCTGAAGAAAAAATTTCCTATCGGCGTCAGATCGCGCCGGTGCTGCAGACCCATTGTCTTGCCTGTCACAATCGCATTGATGCTGAACAAGACTTGTCGCTGCAGTCGGCTGACGATATTTTGCGTGGCAGCGAAAACGGAGCGGTTCTTGATGCTCAACACCCCGAGGAATCCAGGCTCTGGCAGGTTCTGACATCGAAGGATGCCGATCATATGCCACCAGCGGATCAGCCTCAGTTGTCCTCCGAGGATCTCACAGCGATTCAGACGTGGCTAAAAGAAGGTGCCACCTTCGATAGCCGCGCGGCAGTGATGGCTGCTCTTCCGGATGTGAAAGTTTCGGCAGAATCCGTCAGAAACCCCGCCTTGTCTATGGCCATTTCTCGCGATGGATCACAACTCGCGCTGGGGAAATACAAAGCCCTGGAACTCGGTTTCACTGCCTCAAAGGACACGACGCAGAAGATCGTCGTGGAAGATGGCAAGGTGAACGACGTTGAATTCTCCGCCGACGGCAATCGCGTTCTTTTGGCGACCGGCGTCACAGGTTTGTCCGGACGTGCGGTCGTGATTGATTTAGCAAAACAACAGATCGTGCAGGAGTTCGCCGGCCACTATGATGTGGCATATGCCGCTGTCTGGTCTCCGGATGAGCAACTTGTCGCGACTGCCGGTTATGACAAACGGATTATTCTGCATGATGCCATCTCAGGCGAATTCGTGCGTGTTTTGAACGGACATAATGGCGCTATTTTTAACCTGCAGTTCAGCCCGGACGGTACTCTGTTGGCGAGCGCTAGTGCGGATGGGACTATCAAAGTCTGGCACGTGGCGACCGGTGAACGATTAGATACTCTCAGTCAGCCTCAGGCCGAACAGTATTCCGTTCGATTTAGCCCCGATGGAAATGCTATTTATGCTACGGGTGCAGACAATCGCATTCGAAAATGGAATGTCGTTTCACGCACATCTCAAATCATCAACCCGCTCATTATCTCAAGATTCGCCCATGAAGGTGTCATCACTTCTCTCACGATTTCGAATGATGGACGCTTCTTAGCGACGGCGGAAGACAAAGGTATTTTGAAGATTTGGGATGCTGGCCGAGTTCACGAAATTGATGCTCTGGATTTCGCTGCAGACCGAGCCACTTGCTTCGCCTTCACTCCGGATGACGGCGAACTCATCGTCATAACTTCCAGCGGTTCGCTGCGACGGGTGCCTGTGCCTGCGATCCCTCCTGCTGAACCTGCGTCGGTGGCTCCTGCGATGGCCGCTCCTGCAGAACCCGCTACAAACGTTGAATACGTCGCGGTCGCTGAGGCTGAACCCAATGAACTCATGAATCCGCAAGCGATTTCTTTGCCAGCGACGATCAGCGGAACCATCTTCAATGAAACAGCAACCCCTGATCAGGATGTCTTTCGGTTCCATGCGGAAAAGGGTAAGCCGCTGCTGGTGGAGGTCAAGGCGTCTCGAGATCAATCGCCTTTGGATGCGTTCGTCGAGATTCTGCATCACGACGGTAAACCCGTGCTTCAGGCTCGATTGCAGGCCGTGCGTGACTCGTACTTCACTTTTCGCGGTAAGGACTCCGACACCAGCGACGACTTTCGCATGTTCAACTGGCAGGAAATGGAGCTGAATCAATACCTGTATTCCGACGGCGAAGTCGTCAAATTGTGGCTGTATCCACGCGGCCCGGACTCCGGCTATAAGGTCTATCCGGGCTTCGGAAATCGATTCACCTACTTCGGTACGACGCCGACTTCACATGCGTTGCAAGCTCCTGCGTTTATCGTGGAAGCTCATCGTCCGGATGAAGTCCTGACAGCGACCGGTTTGCCTGAATTTCCGATCTACTTCGAAAATGACGATGACCCGTTGCGGCAATGGGGCAGCGATTCGCGGCTGATGTTTGATCCCCCCGCTGACGGCGATTACCTGCTGCGAATTCGCGATTCTCGTGAATTCCAGGGAGCAGATTTCAAATATCAGATGCTGGTGCGAACTCCGCAGCCCGATTTTTCGATGGAAGTCGGTGGTACAGATGTGAAACTGTTCCCCGGCGTCGGCCACGAGTTAAGTTTCAAAGCGACTCGTCTGGACGGCTACGATGGTCCAATCCAGATCATTGCGGAAAACCTGCCGGCCGGATTTTCGTTCTCGGGGCCGATCGAAATTCAGAACGAGCAACTTCAGGCGTTCGGTACACTCCTTGCTGACAAGGACGCTGTCACGCCAGCCGAAGACGCGGTGAAACTGATTCGCTTTAGTGCTAAGGCTGCGATCGCTGGGCGAGAAGTTGCTCATGACGCTGGGGGCGTGAAAACGCTGACGGTCGGAGAAGCACCCAAAGTCGTGGTGCGTATTTTTTCGGCCGAACATCAAGCGGCTGGTGCCTTGGAGCAAACTCCCGAACTCACGGTGTGGGCTGGTGAAACGGTGCGAGCGTTCATTAAAGTAGAACGCAGCAAACACGATGGCCTCGTCGAATTCGGCAAAGAAGACTCCGGCCGCAACATGCCTCATGGCGTCTTTGTCGATAACATTGGACTTAACGGTCTGATGCTGCTCAGCGGTCAGAACGAACGAGAATTCTTCATCACGACGGCTGCCTGGGTTCCCGAAACCAGTCGCTTGTTTCATCTGAAAACCAACGTCGATGGTATTACATCAATACCCGTGATGCTGCACGTTCGGCATCGGCCGGTGGCCGCTGCTGAGAGCAATTCAAAGTGAGGAAAAACAGATCCGCAGATGAGGTCCTTGTTCCGAGGCTCCTGCCTCGGAACACACTGCATGAGAGGCTCCTGCCTCCCGGATGCTCGGTGGAGGCGGGAGCCTCCTCGGCAGTGCGTTCCTGGGCTGGAGCCCCGGAACGAGAATTGGCGGCCTCATGTCGAACCATGTGAGGTCAGCCTAAGGAATATGTTTTCGTGAAAATAACCTCCGATGATCTGATTCTTGTGACCGGGGCCACTGGCTTGGTCGGCAGCCATGTTGCCGAACAGGCTGCACAGCGAGGTTGCCGAGTGCGCGCGCTGGTGCGACCGACGGCTGATATTAGCTTTCTGCGTGGACTGAACATTGAACTCATTCACGGCGATCTCGATCAGGCCGAGTCGCTGGGGACTGCGTGTGAAGGAGCGTCTATCGTTATCCACTGCGCGGCAAAAGTCGGCGATTGGGGACGCACCGAAGAGTATCGTCGTGTCAACGTCACGGGGACTCAGGCTTTGATGGACGCGGCATTGGCCGCAAGTTCGTTGAAGCGATGGATTCAGATCAGTTCTCTGGGTGTCTATGAAGGCAAAGATCACTACGGCACCGATGAAGCGACCGCACCGAGCACAACAGGCATCGATGGTTATACGCTCACCAAAGTCGAATCGGAACTGTTGGTGTGCGATTACATTCGCAATTTCAAGTTGCCAGCCGTGATCCTGCGACCGGGTTTCATTTATGGCCCTCGAGATCGCACGGTCCTGCCAAAGCTGACCGCAAGATTACGATCCGGCAAGTTTGCGTACCTTGGCTCGCCAGACAAGTTGATGAACAACACCTATGTCGGCAATCTGTGCGAAGCCATTTGGCTGGCTGTTGAGCGAGACGACGCGGTGGGAGAAGTGTTCAATATCCGCGACCCGCGTGCAGTAACGAAGCGTGAGTTCATAGAAACGGTTTGCGATGCTGCGGGAATTGCGAAACCATCAAAGATCGTGCCCTTGCCCGTCGCGAAGTTCCTCGCCAAAGCGATGGAAACGACATGGAGACTTTTAGGCAAGAAACAAGCACCGCTGCTCAACGGCGCCAGAATCAAATTCCTCGGGCTGAATCTGGACTACAGCATCGACAAGGCGATTCGAAAATTGGGGTATGCTGGTTCGACCGACTTTCGCGACGCGATGCCGTTGAGCGTAAAACCGTTTTCTTCTTTGCGCGGTGCGGATTGATGTTTTGAATTCTAGTTTCAGGGATGCGAGCTGCTGGATTGCTCTGCACTGAAGGCTTTACTCCGTGACCTCTGTGTACTCCGTGGTGAAAACTGCGATTTCTTTCAATGCGCCGCTTAATGACTGGGGTTGCAAGCAGCAAAGTTACATTTACCCCGTGGCAGACAGTGGCGTCGCGTTGGGATAACATACCATGATCTTTAAGGCCGGAAAAACCGCGTTTCGCCCCAACGGGGCCCAGCATGTCAGCCTGGGGCAAGTGAATCCGCGAATGCGGAAGAACGCCGCCCCTGGTTGACAACAATATTCAATGGACATTGCCCTGAAAGGGCAAAGCAAATTGACAGGACGATTGAGGACAGGACGATGAATCGCAGGGTTGAACAGGAGAGCGCTGGGGAAGCAGAGAATCGCAGTGTTGCTTTGTGACTCCCCCTGCTACCTCTGCGTCCTCCTCTTATCGCTGCGATCCGTTTTTTACCTCGGAGGACACGGAGAAGTTAGCTATGGAGCATCCGAACAAGACCTTCACTCCCGGCTGCTGAAAGTATTAATTGCTGGAATGCTATTTCTTGGGTGCTTTGCCAGCGTCCGCAGTTCCGCCTCGCTGAGGTACGGCCAATTGCAGTTCTTCAATGCCGCCTCGATCTTCGAATGGCCGCACACCAAAATACCAGTTTGACCAATCTCTCAGAGCCTTATCCCTCCACGGCGTCGCGAGACTCATACGTTCTTCCGGAGTCGCATCCTCGATCTGTTTCGTCGTTCCTAGCGGTGCCAGGGGTTCGAGTGTCTCTCCGAAACCCTGAGGTTTACGAGCGATGAATCGCAATGCCATGATGCCTTCGACGTTGACACCAACGTTGTTGTCACGAATAGCATCAAGCATTTGCGGAACCAGTTTGAAGTCCGCCGTCCGCCCCAGAGCCCAAACAGCTGCCCTTCGAACGTCAGCGTTCGGGTGTTTCATCAGACTTGTCAGTTTGTCTTCCTGACCGACTAAAGTCTCGGGATCATCTACGGCAAGGACGCTTCGTACTATTTCGTCTGCCAATTCGCCTGATGATTCATCGATCTCAGGAATATCCAAATTCGAAATATCCGCGATCAGCCGATCCAGCTCCGTCGGATCTTTCTTCTTTTTTTCCCCGAATGGATTACCACGATCAGCAAGCTGCAGGCCTTGTCCGTACATCTTGTCGATCGTCTTTTGTGTGGATCGCATGTAATACAGTAGGGCAAAGCATGTTCCTACCACTGGCCCTGTGTGAGTGTTAAAACTGCCATCCTCGGCCTGAAGCGTCAGCAGCCCGTCACCATACACAACGAACCAATCCTGGCCCTTGATTGTTCCCAGATCACCGACCGCTGCGGCACGTTCCAGACAGTAGTAGTAGTAAAGATTGTGTTCAACTCGACTGACAGGTTGGAAGTTTGTCAAATTCCATCCGAAGGCTCGATCGACGCGAGCGTCTAATGATCCGGCTGCATGCTGAGGCTTATAGTTTGGAAAAACCGATCCGTACTGATTAGTGGTCCCGAATGGATCTACTTTCTGTAGAGCACCGAAAACGAGTTCATCGTCTTTCTTTTCCTGCTTTGGCGGGTTTCGTAGGCCATGCAACAACAATCTGCAGATTCCCAATGCTCCGGCTCCGGCCATCGTCATGTTATGAGTTGAAGCTCCCATTCCTGGTCCTGATGTTGTTCCCGGACGATACCCCCATCCGCCATCGCCATTTCCTTTTTTCATTAGGAAATCTGATGCTCGATCAAGTGCTTCGGGCGAAACTTCGCATTTTGCTCGCTGGCAGGCCCACAAAGTCAAAACGCCATACTGCGACATACTCACGTCGCCTGGCTGCGACGGTCCGTCGCTCCATGATCCATCTGCGCGTTGAGCAGATTGGACGTAGTTTACGATCGCCTGCAACTGGGGTAGATAACGATCCGCATCAACATCCGCCAACAACATAGAATCTACGCCTGCCCCATAAATGTGGTCGTAGGCTGATATTGGCTGATAGATTGTCGTTCGTATCCGGCCTGCTGCCGCAGCGATAGCATGAGCTACAAACGGATCCTCTTTAGGTATGCCGCACTTGATCATCGCGTAGGCTGCCAAGATCAACTGTCCTCCCTCTGGTTCCTGCTTTTCGACTGCGGTGTGTAGATATGCGAGAGCTTTGTCTACGGCGACGTCAAATCTTGGTACATTGGTACTTTGTCGTGGCCCATCGAAACCCCGTGCTGAATGATTGGCTGTGAGCAGTAAGCACAAAGAGAGAAACAATAAATACCGCATAGATACACTCCTGAACGCAGCGGCTGTGAAAATCGCCGAAACTTGCTATTCCGATCCTAGCGACCGGCGGATTCGGTGTCAAAGTGAGTACTGCTCGTTTATGCTGTCACCTTCAAAAACTAGTCGCTTTTGGGCAGTTCATCAAGATGTCGTCTAAGAATTCAGTCCTGATCACCGGTGGTGCCGGTTTTCTTGGGTCGCACCTGGCACAAAGCATTCTGGACGATTCTCGCTACCTCGGTATGACAATAGTGGTCCTAGATGACCTTTCCGGCGGATTCATCAAAAACGTTCCTCAGTCATCGCAGGTTCTGTTTGTCAAAGGCAGTGTGACCGACCATGTGCTCGTCGAACGACTGTTTCAGGAACACTCTTTCCGTTTTGTATTTCACCTAGCCGCGTATGCTGCGGAAGGTCTGAGCCATTTTATTCGTCGATTCAATTACACTAATAATCTGATTGGAAGCGTCAACCTGATCAATGCGTCGGTACGGCACGACGTTCGGCATTTTGTCTTTACAAGTTCCATCGCCGTCTACGGCAGCGGTCAGGTGCCAATGCTGGAATCAACGCTGCCTCAGCCCGAAGATCCTTACGGTATTTCGAAGTACGCGGTTGAAATGGATCTGAAGTCGGCTCATGAACTATTCGGACTCGACTATACCATCTTTCGTCCGCACAACGTCTACGGGGAATTCCAGAACATTGGCGACAAATACCGCAACGTTGTTGGGATCTTTATGAATCGCATTATGCTGCAGCAGCCGTTGCCTGTGTTTGGCGACGGTACGCAGCAGCGAGCGTTTTCATACGTCGGCGACCTGATGCTTCCGATGGTCTCGGCGCCATTCACCGCCAATGCGTCTGCCGAAGTTTTCAATGTCGGAGCATCGACACCAACCTCTGTGCTCGACCTGGCGACACTCGTTTGCCGTGAGTTTGGCGTCCCGCCGAACATCGATTTTCTTCCCGCTCGCAATGAAGTGAAAATCGCCTGGGCCGACCACGCGAAGTGCGACAACGTCTTCGGTTATCGTCCTGCCACCGAACTGGAAGAGGGATTGCGGCGGATGGCTTCGTGGGCGCGACTGACTGGCCCGCGATCGAGCACTAGCTTTGAAAACATCGAGATTTCAATACGCCTGCCAGCAGGCTGGGTTGACACGAGCAAGTGAAGTAATCCCTACGCTAGTTTGTCCTCACTCCGTCAGCCGCACCAATGCGTCACGCAGGACTGGGTAATTCGCTTGGACGGAATACTTTCTTTCCACCGTTTCACGACCTCGATGTCCCTTCTGTCGGCGGAGTTCCGGGTTTGCGGTCAGCAATTGCAGGGCGACCAGCCACTCGTCCGTCGTCTGCGCCGCTTGGCCGTTCTGATTCCCGTCAAGAATTTCCGTATTGACGCCTACTGGTGCTGCGATCCCGGGAACTCCTACGGCGAGATACTGAATAAGTTTCAGGCCGCACTTGTAGATATCCCACTCCTGATTTGGAAACAAAGGCATCAAGCCTATATCAAACTGCCGTAGTTGTTCCACCTCCCGCCCCGGTTGCCAAGCTTCGTGAACAAGCGTGACGCCGGTCAAATCGATTTCGCGGATCGGTGATATATCAGGCACGACTATTCGCAATTCATATTGTGTTTTCTCTGCCAGAATCCGTAGTGCTTCTGCGGCTACGGACAAATACTTCAGGTTGCCTGCTGTGCCCATCCATCCGACGACTGTCGTTGCGCCATTAGATGTTGTCTGACACCGTTCGACATAATCTGCCATGTCTACACAAGTCGGCACGTGACAGATGTTCGAATTCAATGGCCGAACTTTTTCTTCCAGATACCGGTTCCCGCAAACGACCAGATCAGCCAGCCTCATCATCTGTTCAAATTTCTCCGGATAGCGGAGAAAGACCGCATCATCCAGATCAATGACCATACGATGACAGCTTTCTCGAAAGCGTTGTTCCATATCGATCGTGGTGTTGTCGAAAATTTCACGATCTATAAACACGACGTCAAATCGCTCCAATTTTGTTCGCAGCCAGTGCCACCAGCGAACGCTGCGCTTCAGTAGCTGGCTCGGCCGAAAACCCATCCATGGAAAGTAGTCATATTTCTGCGGAAAACTATGCGCCACTACGGCGCGATGGCCCTCCGCGCGAAAATGACGCTGAAAGGGCAAGATTCGGAACCGCGCCGATGGCACTCGATCGCCGGATGACAGAAAGAGTATGTTCAAGTTTGAGTCTCCGCTGATTCACTTCGAGCCGGTTCTGGGTGCAACGGGCGACGCGCGGAAATCGTCAATCGGCCCCCCTGTCCGACCCAGGATAGAACATGGGCCGTTGGAGCGAGAAAGAGCTTGAGCATCAACGTGGGTCTGTCGGGGTAACGCAGAAGCCAGAGACCAACGCGGCTTTCCGGCCAGCGAGCAAGAATAGACAGCGCCAGACTTCCTATCACGTTCGACAAATTTCGCTGGTAAACGATTTTTATATCCGTAAACTCAATTTGGTCCAGCAATCTGTGAATCGACTTTGTGGTGAAATGATGGAGATGTCGCGGCAATTCCCAGACATACCAGTATCTGCCAAATACTTTTGGCTCCCAGCAACCGGAGTTTGGGATGCTGAAGAGCAACGTCCCGCCCGGCTTCAGCAAGTCATGTAATTGTTGCAAAGTGTCTCGCGGATCGGGCACATGCTCGATCACCATCCATGCCGTTGCTAGATCGTATAACTCCGATGGAAGTTCGCAGGCTTCAAGTGTTCCACAGTGGACATGCAGGCCGGATTCCTTCGCTATCGCGGCCGGACGCTGCCCAGGTTCTATTCCGGTTGCGATCCACCCAGCGTTTTGCAAACGCTGCAGATAATTTCCTGTCGCGCAGCCCAGTTCCAACGCGCGAGGTTTGTCTGAGTCGCCGCCACCACTCTGTTCCGGTGTTCTGGCACTGCGGCCTGCCGTCGATGCTACCGGCACGGGCTGACTGCGGTCGTCCATCAACCAGTTGTAAAATTGCCTGAGTCCGGGAACATAACGCAAGGGCAGTATTCGCAAGTACAGCGGGCGCTCAGAGACTCTGCCTTCGTCAGCACTGTCTATTCCCCGATCACTTGCCACAGAAGGCGGAGTCGTCGCCGTTGGAACGGATTGATGCGGGCCGTATTGGTCGGGATAGCAGTCTCCGAGACATTCCAATACTGGGCGAGGATTCATGAACCGATGACCGCAATTGTCGCAGCGTTCAATCGCAAATTCACCCGGTATGCCGCAGAGATTGTCTCGGGATGTCTGAACAACCGAACTTTTCTGCGAACCACAAAGCGGACAGGCGATGCGTTCCAACAGCAGCACATCTGATCCGCCGGCATCTTCCGACTTTTCTCGCCGCCCGTTCACGGGCGATGCTGAATCATTCGACATCGGCAAGCTCCGGACGATGCCATTCTTTGCGAGTTCGAGCCCAGATGATTGTCCAGAGCGGGACCTGCACGCACGCGATCCCCAGCAAGTAGCCTCCCGCGACACCGCTGCAGCCATAGAGTTTTCCAAGCAACACTTGCAACGTCGCCACCGTCAGGCTGGAAATGATTGAGGCGACCAGAAACGGGTCTCGCTTATGGGCTCGCACATACAGGTTGGTACAGAGCGCAAACTGACAAAAAACCATCGCCACCGCAAACATCGCCGTCGGTCCAATCGGCAACATGCGACCAGCTAAACGTTCATACAACCACTCGTTCCGCGTCCCTATCCACCATACCCCCAAGCAAAAGCACGTCACGGCGGTTGTCATGATCAGCATTGAAAGTCGTGTCAGCCGATAAAATAAGTGATCCAGTTCGTCATATTTCCGCCCAGCGATGAGTGCCCCGAATATCGGACGTTTCGTTTCGATCCATGCGAGCGAAGCCGCCTGCAACGCCGTGAGAATTGTCAAGGTCATGCCGAGCTGCGTCGCTTCGCCAGTCGGCCGGTCCTTAAAGATCAACAGCAGAGGCATCTGATTGGCCAGCCAAAGAAGGACTCCCTGCACCGCTATTCGCCACTGGAGAGGCAGGATTTCGTGCTTCCAGTCTACTTGGTCCCCTTCCGGAGGCGATCGAAACGCCTCAAAGAACGGTCGAAAACGGACGGCTACGAGAAAACACTCACCGCACAGTCGAATCGAAGCGGATGCTACCAAAGCCCAAAGCCCAAAACCACTTGATACGGCGAGCCAAACAACGACTGTGCCGACTACAGCCTGCCAGAATCGGACTCGATTAATTGCTGACAACTGGTTACAGCCCTCCAGGATCGAGGTCAATGGCAGCAGCGGCAACTGCAATCCATTTACGATCACCAACGCTAGCCACGGCGCTAGCCAAGAAACATTCTCTCGCTGCGTTTCGTTGCCGGAAGTGTCTGTGAAGTAGAGAAACCCGGCCGCCGTGATTGTGCAGGCGAAGATCAATGCCGCTACACCATACCAACGCAGCATCATGCGACCAAGGGAAATAAGCCTCGATCGCGCCACCTGATCGCCTACTATCTTTCCTTCCTGTAAAGTCAATCGCGACCATTCATGGCTGCTGACGCTGATCAAGACGACATGCAGCCCCAGCTCCACAAATACCTGCATCCCGAGCATATTGCTGAAGACGTAGTAGTAATCCTGTGTTGCCTTCGAAAAACCTACCACCAATATCAGTTGAGTCGCTGGCCCTGTCAATAATTGCCATAACCGAGCCAATATCGCATACTCTACTGCGGCATCTACACCCATCACCGTCAGTATCCGTCTTACGAATGACTGTTCGCCTAGATTGGACAGCTTGTCCGCTGCTGATCGCTCTGAGCCTATATCCTTTGATGGTGGTGTTTTCATTTTGCTCGCGACACTAATTCCCCTGCCTGTTCTTGTTTGGTACTTACGTCTACTAGATTCATTTCAGCTACTGTTATTTAAAATTAATGTCTTCTCGCTGCTGAATGCCTCTTTTTATTCACGCACGCCCCGTTTCTTTCTTACGAACGTCCCAGGCAGCCCTTCACGACGCCCTTCCAGCTATTCACGTCGAATGGCCAGTACCAGAGGGAGTTCGCGTACCATGTGATCGCTTTTCGTGGTGACGACGACGCCAGAAACCATGCCGAGCAGCTTTCGATGCTGGCTAAGGCTCGCCGACGGACTGACCATGGCAATGCTTTGGCTCGATCAGTTTCCAGAGCGTTGCAAACGATTCTTTTGCGTGTTGTTCGCATCAAGTCGAAGTTCTTTGACATTGACCCCGCTCGCCATTGGTACTTCGTCACTGGCTCTCGAACGGCTGCATATCGTACGCCTTTAGCCGAAAGTCGCAGCCAAAGATCCCAGTCTTCGACGCATGGGAGACTCGCGTTGAAGCCTTGGCACTCTTTGATCACTGTTCGTCGAATCATCACGCTTGATACGACTATGAAGTTATCCAAAAGTAATGGCTGCAGCAAATCACCTTCGACCATTGCTGCCGGTTCGCTTCTCAGTTCAGCCACGCGATCGACTTCGCCAAAATTTCCTGCGTTTGTGTAGACGACGTCGTAACCCGTTCTTTCTGCTGCTTTCAACTGCTCGGAAAGCTTCTCTGGTTTCCAGTAGTCGTCGTGATCCAGAAACGCCACCCATTCCCCTCGAGCTAATTCGATCCCGTTGTTCCGCGTCTGCGCCAATCCGCTATTCTGCTGATTAATCGCTCGGATTCTGTCGCCGTACTCGCCCAGCACGCTTTGAGTGGCTTCTTTAGAGCCATCGTTCACCACGATCACTTCGACTGCACAATTCACTTGTGCCAACGCGCTATCGATCGCTCGACGAACTTCTTCGGCTCCGTTGTACACAGGGATTATCACGGATACTGTTGGCTTCATTCGTTGCTCACTGCCCTTCGTCTCATCAAGGAACGGTCGCTAAATAAAGCACATCAGCCGTTTTTGGCTCACTCTTTCTGCTTCATGTCAGCCTAGAAAGCCTGACGTACTTTTTGCTACTGTTCTTAACTATGCGGGCTGTTCATCAACGAACACCTTTCACTGGCCCTAAATTCGCTGTTGCTGGGCTTTTTCTTTTATTTTACGCCTGTTTTTCCGCCCTGTTCTGTTTTTACTACGCCACGATCGCTACTGGCTAGCCAATAACAGTCGCAGTTTCCGCATCTCTCGCAGGCGTTCTTCGCCCTCCATTGTTCGCGGCAGCAAGTCCACGCTGAGTGCTCTCTGATACCCGTTATGACGCAGCATCTGCACGATATGATTGTAATCGACTTCGCCTAGTCCTGCTAAAACCTGCAGTTCTGTCGTCGAGGTATCTCGCATATGCACGTGCAAAGCATGCGGGAAAATCATGTCAAAATCCTTCGGTCCGCCTGTCGTGCAAATGTAGTAACTGGGGTCCAGGGTGATACCTAAACCCTTCACCGCCTGACAAAGTTCTACGGCGGTATGCGGATCTTCGGTCAGCGTACCTGTTTTAGTCACGATCGAAAGCCTTATCGCTTCGTGATGACAAATGGCGTTACGGTCTCGAAGTCTGTCGATTTCGCTGTTAAACGGTGTTCCCTTCGGTGAAGCCTGAATCGTGATCTGCGCTATTCGCAAATGTTTCGCGAACTTCACGATTTCTTTGAAGGTGTCTAAATCGACTTCTGTTTCTATGAATATCGAGTTTGGTGTCAGTCGGCTGGCTTCTCTCAACTGTGCCACGCAGCCTTCCGGGTCGGCGGCTACCTGTGATGGCTTTAACTGGTCAAAGTCTTCGCTTAGCCATATTTCCAGTTTGTCGAATCCCAGTTCCTGAATCTGCAGGCAGGCTGCCGGGAACGCCATATCCCACAGGCTTCGCGTTGAGGCGGCTATATGCACTTTTTCACTCCCTTACCGTTTTTAAATCCTGATATCGTAAGTGGTTACGGCTATCTTCTCTCGCGGTCGCTAACCACTCAGATTGCCACAGGACTGTATTCCCCGCTGCCTGTTTCCGCAATACCTCTCAGTCTTCCTGATCGAACTCGGGAGGATTTGTAGGGATTCTGCTCGATTCAACGATTCTTCTGCCGATAACGAATAGTAACGCTGTTTACTTAGCTGTCGCTCCGTGCCGCTTGACACTTTGCGTCTTAGCCTTGAAACCGCCCGGGGGTCTTCTGCAAGACGATTGCCGAAGAAAGTTGCCGACAAAGATTAAGGAGTTTATTCGATGCGATATCGTGCTATAGCAGTGCTGCTTTCGGGGGCGATGGGTATTCTAGTGACCGGCTGTGCTTCTTCGACGCCTACCATGCGAGGCCAAAGTCCGCACGGTGATCCTGGCGCATGGAGCGACGGGCCTGTGATGAATGATGGCTGTCCTATGTGTCAGTCCAGTATGGGTATGGGAAATGGTCAATGCCAATCCTGCGGTCCACGCCGGGGAAATCATGGCCAAAGATGTGCTCCAAACTCTCAGGGAGCAGGCTGTAATCTGCCGTTTCATCCTGTGCATCGCAACTTCCATACGTATTCGGCTCCTCAGAACATGACGCGTCCACCAGAAAATGCCGCGCCTGCTCAGGTTCAGTATCCGTACTACACGTTTCGTGGACCAACGGACTTCTTTATGAAATAGCGATCGAGGGAATATCGACGCTTCGTATTCAAAGAAAACACAACAAGCCTCGTTGAGTCACATCAACGGGGCTTTCTTTGCGTTTGCCGTAAGTGATTAGAAAAAGAATATTAAAAGAGTAGAAGAGGTAGAAGAGACGGCAAAGAATGTTGATAACTAGAGGCAAAAGAAGCAGGAAACCAATAAAAAAACAAGGTTTTTAAATCACGAATCAACGTGAAAACAAGCGTGACAAGATACGGAGAAGGGTTCTGAAGCAAGGTGATAAAGGCAAGATCGACCAACACAGAGTGAGGGAGAACCAAAACACGCGTTGAAGAACACCGGGAATCAACAAAACGAACCAGGACAGTGTTCAACACGTTATCAACAAAGACGGGTGATCATTCAGTATCGATGTATTCAGTCTGAATGGCCGTACCTTTGAGGTGTTCTTTGAGTTGATCGACGGCAGTAAGACTGGCTGCCAAAGCGGTGCGAGTGATTTTCAAATCCTTGAGTGAAGTCAAATGAAACAGTTCCGAGGCGCCGGCGGCGGTGATTTGAGTTGAACCAAGATGCAGAAAAGTCAGTGCCTTCATATCTTTGAGCAAAGACAAGCCCGCATCAGTCAGCTTGGTATTGTCTAGATTCAACCATTCAAGCTTGGTTAACGGTGCTAGTTTCAAGGCACCTTTATCAGAGATCTGAACTCGCCAGAGATTAAGTTTCTTTAAGGCAGTCAGCTTGGCGATATGAGCCATACCAGCGTCGGTCAGCAAGGCATCCTCGCTGAGATCCAATTCTTCGAGCTTTGAACACACAGACAGCGTTTCCAGGCCAGCGTCGCTCACTTGATTTCTGGCGAGGCGGAGCTTTTTGAGATTAGGAAAACCGGCGATCAGCTTGCAGGAATCGTCATCGACAACGGTGCCGGCAACATACAGTTCTTCCAGCTCAGTGAGTCCAGTCAAGGCAGACAAGCCGTCGGTACCGACGAAGGTAAGTTCGTCCAGGGCCAATACTTTGAGTGATTTGCAGGCAGCGAGAGCCCTGACGCCATCGTCACCGATGCTGGTTTGCCCATTTTTACCGTTGAATCGCAGGGCCCGCAAACTCGTAAAACGAGCGACGGTGGCTGCCGCTTTGTCCGACAATTGGCAGCCTCGGAGATCCAAATTGGCCAAAAGCGGAGAAACTCGTTCCAGAGCAGGCAGCGACAGGTCGCTGAACGAGGAATCCGAGAGATTGAGGACTCTCAGGGACTTGAATAGGGCCAAAAGATCCAGTGTTTCAGGTGTTAGCGTGAGTTTGTGCAGATCTATATCGGTAGCTGCACCGCCGTCGTTCGTCTTAACAACAGCTCCAGCGGCTTTAATAACCGCGATAGCGTCGGCCTCGGCTTTGCCGACTGGTGGAGAAACATTCGGCGATTTAACATCCGGTACACAACCGACGAACAACAGAAACGCAAGAAACAGACAGGAATAGTTATACGGGATCACAGGCATTCTCCGTGGAAACAGTCGGAATACAATCGCCCCGATGATAGCGGCCAGCCGCCTCCTTGTCAGTAATTTGTGATGCGTGTCGAAAAAAAGTCCGACAGGCTGGCCGCCGATTTAGTCTTAACCCGAAGCGTCAGCGAGGGATTTGTCGGCACACCAGCGAAAAGCCACAAATCAATCCCTCGCTTACTTTGCGGGTTGTGAAAACACATTAAATCGGCAGTGCGGGTGAAGCGGATACAGAAAAGTGCCGTAAAAATAAGAGAGTAAGGGGGTGTCACGCCATAGACAAATCTTCAGGAGATCGAGACGGTATCGGAAACAGCAGCAACACCTTCAGTAGCTGTATCAAAATTTGTGGGTAAGTGATCGACAGTCGAAGGGACGCTCAAGGCAGCCGAAGCATCAGTAAGTGTCTCGGATGGAACGAATTCCTTAGGCTTATGGGAATCAAAGAGCAGATCAAGCGGACTGCGGGTATGAATCTTGATCACCGTATAACGGCGATAGAGTTCGCTCAAAATGGCGATCGCGGCCGTCAGCGTGACCCACGTCAACATTGGTGAATTGATAGCGCCATAGCCGTTGGCTATCCCTAGAAATAGAGTCATCGCCAGTAGCAGGCCGGCAAAAAGCGTGCGGCCACTTAATCCCACACGTTCCTGATTGATCGCATGAGAAGCCAAAGCGTTCTCAACGGACTGCGTCGAGAGTGTACGGAAGGAATCCATGTTTTCTTTGAGTTTTTGAAGATCCATTTTCTGCCGAGGTTGTGTAGGGCGTAGATCGACTTCAGTCAGCGTTTCGGTAGTGGATAAATCGTCATGACTTGTCATCGTCAAGGCTTCGCATTGAAGAGATCGCCCATGCTCCCAGCCATGTACTGATCAATGAAGGACTTTACTTTAGGAGTAGATTTGGCAATAGGTTTATCCGAAGTTGCCTTTGCAGGAGCGGCCTGCAGATCGCTTTTCTTCGCGGCAGTTTTGAGCTCAGCCGGTAACACGCCACCAGCGGATTGACGATTGTGTGAGAGAAGCTGTTCCATGTAGTCTCGAACAAAGTCGTCGGAATTTTCTTCGCGTTCAGGATCCGAATCGATTTCAGGGGTAGAGCCAGGCTGGGGCGGAGTAACGGTCAAGTGAGAGTGAGTGGAACCGAAACTGAACGCGACAGCTTTGTTCTCGCCGGTCGGTTCGGAGAGATCCATGAACTCAGTCGGCGCTAACGGCGCTAACGGCAGCGTAGTCTCGTTTTCAGCGGCGGGTTTTCTCAGCCCAAACAGTCCGGCCAGCTCAGATCGCAGATCGGTAGAAGGAGAACCGAATCCAGCAATGATCTCAGTTTTGTTGGAATCGCCACTTTGATCTTCATCATTAGGGTTCAAAAGTACAGTGTAACCAGCAGTTTCAGATTCGGCATACCGTCCGTTCACAGGTGTCGCCGGATTGGCATTAAATACCGCTTGCCGTCGCATGGCAACCTGGATTTCGGCGCGAGCCAATTCCAACTGCTGGCGGGCTTCCAGCAACTGCCGGCGCTGTGCATCAACATCCCCTTCGGCTTGCACGATTTTGCGATCTCGTTCGCGAAGTGCCTCTTCTCGTTGATCCAGTAATTCGGCTCGTTGATCAAGTTCACGCGATAGTTGAGCGAAAGATTCGCTGTCATGGTGAACGACAGTAGGCATCGACGAGGCGATATCATCATCCGATGAAACGTGATCGGCCAACTTCAGTTTCAGTTCATCGAGTTGGTTAGGCGAAACCGCGACATCGGTGCGGGCTTGTTCCAGTTCTTCGGTCACCAGCAGCAGCTTTGAATCCAGCGACATTAGACGTTGCTCGCGATCTTCCAGATCCTGCAGAGCTTGAGCCAAACGTTGTCCGACAGCGACAGAATCGTTTCTGACACGATTCGCCTCTTCGACGTCTTCTCGGGCGTCCATCAACGCTTTCTGCAAGTCGCGAACGGCAGAAAGCAAAGAATCGCGTTCAGAAGTCACAGCTGAGCGGTCGTTTTCGGCCGAAGACAGCGTCTCCAGCAGCTCGGCCAATTGTCGCCGAATCGCAGGTGTTTCGGTCGTGGTCTCCGATTCAACGGCTTGGTTTTTAATCGACGTCGATTGAAGAACGGCCAGTCGATCGGCTTTGAGTTGCTGAACACGTTGGTGAACATCCGCAGCACGGCTGTTAATTTCCGATTCGTGTTTTTTGAGGTCAGAGGTTAGCAAATCGAGGACAGCGAAACGACTTCGCATATCTTCAAGCTGACGGGCGACGAGTACTTCGCGTTCGGCGACACCAGATTCGCGACTGGCAACGTCCTCGCGCAATTGCGACAGAGAGTTGCGTTCACACAACAGATCTTTGTTGGCATCGTGCAGCGCGTTACGTTCAGATTCGGCGGTCAACGCCATCGACAGTGCGGCGATCATTTGTTCAGAAACGCATTCCTCGGCAGCAGCGATCTCCGCCGCGCGGCGATCAAGCTCTGTTCGTTCAGCCAGCATCGCATCGGCCTGTCGCTGAATAGCTTCCTCATCAGGCACCGGAACAGAAGCATAGAAGACAGCCGCTGTTTCTGTTTCGGCGGCGGTAGCCTGAGCCTCCCGGAACTGATTTCGAAGCGATTTCAGTGCCAGCAATCGAAGTGAAATCTCGCTCTCGCGGGAATCGATTTCCGCCTGACGTTGGACCAGTTCCAGCTGCCGAGTCCTGACAGACTTCTCGAGACGCTGCAGATCATTCTGAGCCCGGAGCGTCAATTCTCGCTCACGAATAGCCGCTTCCTGTTTAGCGGCGATGGCCGACAATTGAGCCACACTGCGAGGCTCAACCCCAGCAGCAGTGATGGCCGCGGCACGCTGTTCAGATAGCGCCAGTGAATTTGCTCGCTCGGCGATTTCCAACTGCTGCTTTGCCAGCGATTCGGCTGTAGCCTGCAGCTCAAGCTCTCGTTGACGCAGTACCGGTTCCTGTGCCGCGATTTCCTGCCGAGACTGTTCGATCGCCGCCAGGGAAGCGGCATTCTGCTTCTCAGCGACTTCAGTCTGGCGTAGTTGGTCAGCGAGCTTTTGGCAGATCAGGTCAGCCTCATTCGACCGCATTGTGATGGCAGCTTCGAGAGAATCCAGGCGTTCCTGTTTCTGACGAACTTCTTTCCATTCGGTAGTGATCTGTTCAGAACGAGTCTCCAAAGTATCAAGGCGGGCGTTGACGAGGCGTTCTCGCTCGCTGACCGTCTGAGCGACTTCGTCAAGCTGCTGCTGTCGCATCTTCAGCAGTGCCTGATGCTCTTCCAGCTCATTTCGCAAGGCCGACACGGCGGATTTTTCTTCCGCGATCCCTGCAGTCAAAGAAATATGTTCGACGTTTACTGCGGGCCTTGCGGGAGTAGTCTGGACAAAAATATCGGCAGACACGGGTTCGTGGATCGGCAGGTCATCGACAGTTGCACGAGAACTCAAGCGTGCTGCTGATGCACGAGAAACAGATATGTATGATTGCGACGGCACAGCCAGTAGATCGAGCTGAAACGAAACCGGGCCGAAGGAAACAACATCGCCTTCAGTCAGTACACTTTTGCCGTTGACGAGTAAGTCGTTAACCCAGACACGTCCATCAAGACGGTGAACAGAGAATTCACCAGCTTCACGGATGAAACAGCAATGTGAAGTCTCAGCACCGAAAAACCCCAAACGGAACTCATTTTCTGCAGCGGAACCACAACGATATGTGCCGTCGGCCGCTGCGCGAAACGATGCACGCTGACCGCCGTACATAGGCGTCAGAACCGGAATATGAGTTGTGGACGTTTGTCCGGACCGTGTTGTCGCAACCGACATGACGTTCTCCGAAGAACTATGAATCTCAGGATTTAGCCAGCCCCGGTATCATCTGTGCGATGACACTCGAATTAGGTTCAACACAAGCCCTGTCTGATACCTCAGATAAGGTCGTATCGATTCTACGGACTGGCGGAAACTAGGTATATTTTGCAGCCTATGAATGACATACAACATAAACGGAAGTCAGGAAGCAACGACGCGCTGCCGAAACGCAACACACAGGAGAATCCAGGCGGTCCGGTCGAACGATTCCGGTTCTACGGATCATGCGGCTCATTTGACTTTAGAAGAAATTGTCTAAAACCCGGACAAAAAACGCAGAAATCGGGCTGTTCAATTCGCACCGCGCCACGAATGATGGGGGCACCGATCCTGCGGCATTCAGCGCTCATCGCGATCCTGCGGACTGGGTGACGCAATAGATCATCGTTTAAAGATTGGCGGACAGTGTGGTCTATCAACAATGACGATTGCGGAGCAGCGAGCTAGGATCAAAGCAGACGCTCTACTCCACGCGGTCGTGAGTCAAAGAATTGGCGAGCGGCGATGCGTAAGCTTGCCGGTACAAATCGAGGTGTAAGCGGCTTTCCTTGATTCAGCACCTAAGGATTTATGCGCTGAGATTCTCCAGACCAGAATGTATTTACTGTGCTGAACGTTCTTCCAAATCTAACATCACTCCGCCTTCGAAACTGGATTCACTTGTCGCTTTGCCTGATTCAGGCGATAGGCTTATCGTGGGCATTGTTGACTCCAGACCCCTTCAGCCTGGTGCGCGACACTTCATTCTCGTGGGTGCAAAGCGTCAGTGATTTGCTGGTTCACGCATCCGTGTTTATCGTGCTTTCAACGACCGTATTCAGTCTCAGCTACGCTTTGTTTGGCGAATTTCCGCCCATCGTAGTGTTTGCGATGCTTGGCTACTGCCTGATTGTTGAGGGTCTTCAGGCATTTGTTCCGGGAAGGTGTTGTGACCCGCGTGACGCAATCGCAAATGTTACGGGCTTCGTTGTGGGCCTTGCCGCAGTCCGCGTGCTGGCCATGGTTCGCCCCGCGACAGCGAAAAGGTAAGGCCGTCAGCCATTTCAAGGCGAGCGGGAATGTTAATCCCCTGATCGTCTGCGAACGAACCATGAGTCAGGGGATTTACATACCCAGCTCTCCAATTGAATAGCTTAAATCAACGCCGATGATCTCCAGAGCTACAGAAATTAGTGTTCGACAATCTGAACCGGCAGGTTCAGACACATTCGGCGAACCCGACAACCGGTGTCGTTAGCGGCGGACCGATCAGCGTCAGTACCTTGGCAATCTCACCCGTCGCACGACTCAGGTGAGCGGCAGGGCGTCAGGCCCCAGGTACATACCGTTCGGGCGACAGTGATGATAGTAGAATAGCTGGCGTACCGGTGGGCTAACGCCACACCGCTCACCATTCTGAACTGACAAAGGTGGAGTTCTACAACGCTCCTGTCAACAGTAGGTCCAGCCTGCCGGGCTGGACTTTCGCCGTAAGGCGAACCCAAGTGCGGACGTTCGCTCAACGGCGTCGCGTTGTCCAGTGATCAACGTGGGCATGGTCGCGGGTCGCGACAAGTCGCGAAGTCCTTTCCGGCAGAAAGGACCTACGTAGGTCCAGCCTGCCGGGCTGGACTTTCGCCGTAAGGCGAACCCAAGTGCGGACGTTCGCTCAACGGCGTCGCGTTGTCCAGTGATCAACGTGGGCATGGTCGCGGGTCGCGACAAGTCGCGAAGTCCTTTCCGGCAGAAAGGACCTACGTAGGTCCAGCCTGCCGGGCTGGACTTTCGCCGTAAGGCGAACCCAAGTGCGGACGTTCGCTCAACGGCGTCGCGTTGTCCAGTGATCAACGTGGGCATGGTCGCGGGTCGCGACAAGTCGCGAAGTCCTTTCCGGCAGAAAGGACCTACAGACGGCGGTCGTGGAAAACTACGTCTATGACGGCGATCAACTTGTCGCCGTGCTGAATGCGATCGGTGCCATTCAGCATGAGTACTTCGACAGCAGTTCGCTGGATCAGGTGTTTGCCGATCAGACGGTGCTGAGCGGTGTGCCCTGGCCGCTGGAAGATCGACAGCTTCGGTGGTTTGCCTTGCAGCAATTTGAAAATCCTCCTCGGCAAAGAAGACCTACCGAAATCCGCGGCTGAGATTCCTGGTGCGATAATTCCGGGCCGAGAGTAGACATTGGACGGTCGTTTGCCGACAGTAGCCACCTGCTTGAAAAGAATCTAAGTCGATTTCTGGCTATCGATTGCCAAAAACCTGGAGCAAATCAGCGTTTCGGCAGTCCCGACTCTACCATCAGGACCCATACCGTTGACTGAAAACAACGATCCAGAATCCCGCCGCCGTTATTGGGCCGAACAGTTGGAACTCGGCTATCAGCTTGTTCAGCAAATCGAGACCTTTCCGGTCCAGGAATGCTGCGAAGAGTTTGCATCGCTCAAGGACGCAGCCGTCGCCGGTGGTGTAGAAATGCTGTTCTCGGAATCAAAGATCGCGGGCGAATTCGACCGCATCTTCTTTCTGCGTGAGAGTCTGGTGAAGGACATCATCGCCATCGCCCACGACATGAATCAACGCGGGTGGATTCTGAAAATCGAAGACGGATACCGCTCACTTGCGATGCAAAGGCAACTTGGAGCGAAGCCAGAAATCTTTGATGCCATCCTGAAAAAGTGCATTTGGGAAAACGGTGGCACGATTCCACCGGTCGAAGTCATATTTCGTCGAGGCTCCGTGCTGGTCGCCAATGTCCCGAAGGTGGGCACGCATATGTCCGGCACGGCGGTGGATATCTCCGTCTTTAGCCGCGATGATGGTACTGAAGTCTGGCGTGGCAATAAGTATCTGGAAATGAGCGAACGAACTCCGATGCGGTCGCCGTTCGTGGAGCCCGCAGCAACAAAGAATCGACTCGAAATCACGGCCATGATGGAGGCTCACGGCTTCATGCATTTCCCGTTTGAGTTCTGGCATTTCAATAAGCACGACGCCCTTGGAAACATTCTGACGCAAAACACAGCACCCGCCAAATTCGGGCCGGTGCATTGGGACGCCTCAACGAATCAAGTCACACCGGTCGAAAACCCTTCCGAACCACTTCGACCGTTGCCCGAAATCGAACAGGAAATCCTCGCTGCCGTCGAACGTGCCCGGAATTAAAGGAAAACGATATGCGAATCATGCTCGTCAGCATCATCCTTGGCGTTGTCTTCCAGAATCAGACAGCGATCGCTTTTCAGGACATCGATCTCGGAACAATCACCGAGAAGCATCAGATGATTCCCATGCGGGACGGAAATCATCTCTCTTCGTACTTGTACTTCCCACAAGGTGATGGTCCGTGGCCAGTGCTGTTTGAACAACGTTACGCCGACATCAGCGGAGCAGGAACGCGGAAAGCGGCCGCGAGCCTGGCGGAAGCCGGTTATGTTGTCGCAATGGTCAATTATCGCGGCACCCACAAGTCGGAAGGCACGTGGGTTGGATACCGCGCGTTGGGTTGGGGCGAACTCCAAGATGGATTCGACACCTGCGAATGGCTGGGAACTCAGCCGTGGAGCGCAGGCAAGGTCGGGACGTTTGGAAGTTCACAGGCGGGATATGCCCAGAACTTTCTGGCGATCACGCAGCCACCGCATTTGACGGCGCAATACATGGTCGACACGGGACTCAGCCTGTTCCAAGAAGGCTATCGCATTGGCGGGACGAATCGACCGTCGCGATTCAAATCACTGGCCAACAACTGTCGTGTGCCGGCAGACAATGATCGCTTGCTGGAAGAATGGATGACGCATCCTCACTATGACGACTACTGGCGAGACGAGGATTGTTCGCTGCACTTCGACAAAATGAACGTGCCATGTTTCACGATCGGCAGTTGGTATGACTTCATGAATCAGGGTTCCATTGCCAGCTTTCAGGGTCGGCAGCATCATGGCGGAGACAGCTCGCGGGGCAAGCAGCAGTTAATCATCGGCCCGTGGCTGCACGGTCGACTGAACAAAGGCAGCAAAGTCGGAGAACTCGAGTACCCGGTGAACGCGACCTGGCCGGAACGCGATCACATGATTCGCTGGTTCGACTATTGGTTAAAGGGCAAGGATACCGGCGTCCAAAAAGAACCTGCCGTGCGATACTACGTGATGGGGGCTGTGGGTGAATCCGAGGCTCCCGGCAATGTTTGGCGGACGGCCGCCGACTTTCCCCCTGCCGCTGAATCGACCGCGATGTTTCTCGCAGCGGATGGTGTGCTCACATCAGCGGCTCCAACAAACGAAGTGGGTTCAACGCGCTTTATCAGCGACCCGCTGCATCCGATGGAGATTCCGGGAATCAGTTTCCCTGGTGCAACGGATGCTCGATCGTTCGAAAAGCAGTCTGAGGTCCGAACCTTTACGACGGAGATTCTGGAAACGCCCATCGAGTGGACCGGCCGTATTCGAGCGGAATTGGCTCTTTCATCAACCGCACCAGACACGGACGTCATTGTCCGAGTCAGTGATGTTTACCCGGACGGTCGATCGATTCTGATCGTGGACTATCCTCAGCGAGTTCGCCATCGGGAAGGCTTCGATCACGAAGTGATGATGCAGCCTGGTGAAGTCGTGAAAGTGGCTTTTGACGTTGGCTGGATCAGTCAGATCTTCAACAAAGGCCACCGCATCCGCGTGACGGTCGCGAGCACCGGCTCACCGCTCTACGAACCGAATCCGCAAACCGGAAAACCCGCAACGCTCGAGTTTCCAGGCGACGCTGTTTCGGCCACAAACACGATCTATCACAACCGCGAGTTTCAATCGAAGATCATCGCACCGGTGATGGGAGAGCTGCGATTTAAGCGGTGAAGTTAGGTTATGAGCAACCCTGCCCGGTCACAACGAGATGTCCATCAGCGTCAAAGCCCAGGCAGTAGTACCAGTTGACGCCATTCCGGAAAAGGTAAAAACGACTCGCGGGAGATTTCACAGCCCGTTCAAATTCAGGTTCAAAGCCGAGGCGTTGTGGGAGACAACAAAGGTCGGCTTCACGAATCGAGTCAGAGCCAAGTCGTTTTTTGGCCTCGTCAAGTTTAATGCCCATCGGTAATGTGTCGAAAGCCAGTTGCGTGGAGCGATCGAATCGCATCAACGCATCATGGGCGTACGGATATGCAAACACGCAGGCCGAAGCAATCAGGGTGAACGCAATGAACAGTCGAGAATTCATTACGTAATGCCACGCAATCCAAGGTGTTTGCGACACCGCCCCGAAAAGAAGGGGTAGAATTTAAATTAGGCGAAACGGTACCAACTTACGACATCCACGGGAAATAGACATGGCCGACGCAACGTCAAATGCACCAGCTCCCAAATCACGCGGGCCAGTAATGGTGTTTCTGGACTTCATTGAGTGGATGGGCAACAAACTGCCCGATCCAGCAGTGCTCTTTGTCATCGGCATACTTTCGGTGTGGATGATGTCCGCCGTTTGTTCTTCCATGAAGTTTACCGAAACGCTGCCGGGTAAGACCGAGCCCATTCAAATCGTGAATATGTTGACGCTCGAAAAGCTGGCGGAGTTTTTGTCGACCATGACAGAAAGTTTTGTCGGCTTTCATCCGCTGGGCGTTGTACTCGTCGCGATGCTGGGAGTCGGCGTGGCCGATCATTCGGGATTCATTAGCGCGTTGCTCAAAACGATGCTGACGTTTACGCCAAAGATGTTACTGACGCCGATGGTGATTCTTGTCGCGGTGATGAGTCACACGGCGGCCGATGCGGGCTATGTCGTTGTGATTCCTTTGGCAGGGATTATATTTTTCGCATCGGGACGGCATCCGTTGGCCGGAATCGCAGCAGCGTTTGCAGGCGTCAGTGGTGGATTCAGCGCGAACTTTATTCCGTCAGGAATTGATCCGTTGCTGGCAGGGCTGACGACTCCGGCGGCTCAGTTGGTCGATCCGGAATATGTGGTGAACCCACTTTGCAACTGGTACTTCACAGGTGCTTCGACGGTTCTGATTGTCATTTTGGGCTGGTTGATCACGGATTACGTGATCGAACCCAAGCTGCGGTCGTCTGTGATCGATGGCGACCCGGAAGATATGCCGAAACTCCCGGAACTCACTCGCCGCGATCATCTCGGCATGATCTGCGGTTTGGCTTCGATCGCAGTGTGTGCCGGACTTCTGGCATGGTGGGCGTTGATGCCCGGCTCATCGTTGCAGGCGACGCCTCCGGATGGAGAAAATTGGGAACTCTATCGCCGATTGACGTCGCTCAGGCCACCGGCAGCGAAACTGATGGGCTCCATCGTGCCACTGATTTTCATCTTCTTCCTGATCCCCGGCCTGGTCCACGGGTTCATCTCCGGCACGTTCAAAACGCATCGCGACGCGATCAAAGGCATGAGCAAAGCGATGGAGTCGATGGGGTATTATCTGGTACTGGTCTTCTTCGCCGCGCTGTTTATTGCCTCATTCTCGCAATCTGGTTTTGGGGCGCTGCTGGCAGTCAAAGGCGCGGATTACCTGAAGAGCATCAACGCGCCGCCAGCGGTCACGATAGCCGGAATCATTCTGCTGACAGCGATGATCAATCTGCTTGTCGGTTCAGCGTCGGCAAAGTGGGCGATGCTGTCCCCGATTTTCGTGCCGATGCTGATGATCCTTGGCATCTCGCCGGAATTTACTCAGGCGGCTTATCGAGTAGGTGATTCGACCACAAACATCATCACGCCGATGATGCCGTATTTTCCGCTGGTGGTGGTGTTCTGTCAGCGTTATGTGAAGAGCACTGGCATCGGCACAGTCACGTCGATCATGTTGCCTTACTCGCTGGCGTTTCTGGTGCTGTGGTCGGCGTTTCTGTTTTTGTACTGGCAGATCGGCTTCCCGCTGGGAATTCAAGGCGGCTACGAATATGTCGTGCCAACGGCTCCCGTGCCGTAAGCAGCCATGTACAAGTTTTTGAGCTCACTTTGTTTAACGTCAGTACCGATCTATAAAGGCCCATGATGGCGTAGAGAAACTCGTCAAGAGTTTCGGATGTCCAGTGAAATGGTCGAAAATCTCAACGACCTTCGCTACGCGCCTTTTTCTTCCAGAATCTTTGGCACAATGAAAAACTGGCCGTCGGTTTTCGGAGAGTTTGCCAAAGCCGCTTCGCGAGGGAGTGAGTCCTGCAGCACGTCTTCGCGGAAGATGTTTTCCGCAGGAATCGGATGCGACATCGGCGCGACGTCGGTGGTATCAACTTCGTTCAGTAGACTGACGTAATCAAGGATGACGGTTAATTGTTCGCCACAGGCAGCGAGTTCCTGTTCGTTCAATGACAGTCGAGCCAGCGAGGCGACTTTGCGGACTTCGGCGATATCCATGGTTTCCAATTCTTTCTTTTCAATTCGGCATCTGCACTACGGCTTCGTTCTATTCCAACTTGAGTTGGGTAGTGCAAAAGCCGTTTAACCACCGACGTAAAATCGGTGGGGTAAAGATCGCGAGACTGTTAAAAATCCGGAGTATGACGTCAGCCTCCGGATATTGTTTTCGCAAGCATGTGTTATACCCAGGAATTTGCCGATGGATCCTTACCTTATTCCGCCGCTTTCTGTTTTTTGATCCATTCAGTCATATCATCGACAAGTCGGTTGGTCAGACTCAGACCCAGGGTCTTTTGTGCCAGGAACATCACGCCATCGATAAGCGACAGGTTTCTGAGAGTCGCTTCGAGATTGGAAAGCCGCAGTTCCTCCATCAGCAGCCCGACTTCGACACGTTCGGCCTTTCGATCAATCAGCCTTATCACAGCGGCGCAATCGTTGACATCAACGGTCTTCAATTGTTCGGTCCGCTGCCACGCAAAATAGGCCGCGCAGAACAGGCGCTGAGGCAACGCCAGCATGCCGAGCAGTCGTTCGATCCAAGACTGATCGGATTCCAGACTGCCCAGAGCATAGGTCCAGACAGCCGTCATTGTGGGAGCCGTACGGATGATCGTGATGCGGTCATCCAGTTCCAGTTCGTGTTCTCGGTCGGCAAGTTGCTTTGGCAGACGCAGGTAAGTCAGAAAAAGGACCAGACCGAGAATACCGGCCGTGATCAAGAACGCCAGGATCCATGAACCGACAAACCCTACGCGAAGAATACTTGCGAAGACAACCATTTCCAGCAACGTGGCAACCAGCCCGAGACCTGCCATGGCTGCGATCGCTCCCAGAATGAGACGATTTTGCAGCACCAGCTGGTCAGAGAACCATCGACGATATTCGTCTTTTTTCATGTAGCGGACTTAACGTGGTGAAATGACTTGTGTGCGGGTCAAACTGCTGAGTTCACGAAAGGGACGCAGCTCATTGTTTGTGGATGGCTCACTGTTTGTAGGGCCTTCCCCTTGAGCGTAGTGTATGTTCGAGCTGAAGTCGAACTGAGGACTGGGAAACGAACAAATCACTTCCATAAGGTTGCCCTTTTTTCAAACACTGCGAATCGCATTTTCCTCGACCTCATTTTGGGATCGATTCGCCATCGTAACCCAGGTCCGTGGTTGAGGAATTGGCCATTCACTGAGCAACTCGCGGAAGAATTCGGTGAGTTGCGTGTCAGTCTGCGGCTGTACGACGAAATGCCAATGGTTGGGCATGACAATATACGAATAAATGGGAAGCGGAACCCGGCTATACGCCAGAGCAAGTACGCGATCAAAGGCTTCATAGTCACTTTCCTTTTCAAACAAGGTCAATCGCGCAACAGCTCGATTGATCACATGAAAGCAAGTTCCCGCCGGGCAGTTTCGTGGTCGTCGTGGCATCAACACACTCTACCAAACCCAACCCGCCAAAACAATGAGCTGCGTCCCCTTTTGCTGCACTCCGGCCGCGATGTCGATGGTGACAACTTAACGGACATTGTCTGGGGCATGGGCCACGGGTTTGGGCTCAGCTGGTTGAAACAATCAACAACCGACGACGGCAAGCGAGAATGGACGAAGCATTCGATCGACGACACCTTTTCACAGGTCCACACATTGGTGTTCGCAAATCTTGATGGTAAAGGTGAACCTGAACTCATCACTGGCAAACGTGTTTACGCACACGAAGTCGAACCCGGCGACACTGATGCTTCGGTAGTGTTCTACTACCAATTCGATCGAGCCGCAGCCAAATGGAACAAGCACACAATTTTCCACGGCGACCCGGCCGTCAACGCTCCCAAAGACGCCAAAGACCGTTGGGCTCTGAAAGATTTTCCTAAAGGCAGCGCCGGGACGGGACTACAAATGGCCGCGATAGACATGGATGGCGATGGCGACACCGATCTCGTGTGTCCCGGCAAGTCCGGGCTGTATCTGTTTGAGAATCTGGGCAGGTGAGACGAAGAACAGAGAGTACGATCTGCCGCCGGTTGTATTGTCGGCAATCCATAGCCGACCTGCGCCTTGTCGCCAGAAGGTTTCAACAACAAATTCGTCGCATGTTTGCTGAGTGCTTCGATAGCTGCGATAATCCAGGGGGATCATTGCTTGTGTGTAACTCTCACTCTTCCTCCAGATTATTTTCCCACATGTTTACACGCATCCAGACCCGTGCCTTTCGATGCCTGCAATCTGTCGATCAGGAGCTGGGTTCCTTTCGTGCTCTTGTCGGCCCGAACGCCAGTGGAAAGACGACATTTCTGGATGTAATCGCATTGATGAGTGAGCTTCTTCGCAATCGCGGAGACGTTATCGAAACTATTCAGAACCGCAGCACCAACTTTCAAAAGTTGCTTTGGATGGAACAAGGGGCGGCATTCCAGCTGGCTGTCGAAGCAGAAATGCCGACAGATGTACGTAAAGCCATGGCACCGGAAAAGCGGAGATTTAGCAACGTTCGATATGAACTGGAGATAGGCCTTGATCCATCGACGAACCAGATCGGTCTGAATCACGAAACTCTCTGGCTGCTTGAGCCTGAACTTCCTCCGATCCGTGCTCCACGCGAACTTTTCCCCGTTCAAAGGTCGGAGATGCCCTCGATTCTGTGTTCATCTGGAAAGAAAAGACAGACGACACTCACAAAGACGCCTAACGGCAACGACAACTACTACACTGAAGGTCGGCAAAGCTATAAGCCTTCGTTTAAGCTGGGCCGTGGACGATCTGCTTTGGCGAACATTCCGGCTGATACGGAGAGTTTTCCTGTCAGCATTTGGTTCAGGGAATTTCTTGAGAAGGGAGTTCAGTCACTTGTACTTAACAGTCAATCCATTCGAAATCCCAGCCCTCCGGGACTAGGTCGAGCATTCTTGCCCGATGGTTCAAATTTGCCGTGGGTGATCGCCGAACTGCAAAGAGATGAGTTTCGATTTCGTGCCTGGCTGGACCACGTACGAACTGCACTCGGAGACATTCAAAACATCACGACATCCGTTCGCCCGGAGGATCGCCACTGCTATTTAACAGTCGAATACGAAAACGGTGCGAGCGTACCCTCTTGGCTTGTCTCTGACGGAACCCTGCGGTTATTGTCCCTTACGATCCCGGCGTATGTTCCGGACCTGCAGGGTGTGTTTCTCATCGAAGAACCAGAAAACGGCATTCATCCACGAGCAATCGAAACTGTATTGCAGTCTCTCGGGTCCATGTACCAGAGCCAGGTGCTTGTCGCGACTCACAGCCCTGTCGCATTGAACATGCTGGAGCCGTCCAAAGTCCTCTGCTTTGCAAAAGACATAAATGGAGCCACGGACATTATTTCGGGGGATGAACATCCTGCGCTCAGAGACTGGAAGCGTGGTGAGCCCGATTTAGGAGTTCTCTTCGCATCCGGAATCTTGAGCTGAGTGAGGTTTGGCATGCAGGATCTGGTGTTGCTGGTTGCTGATAAGAACGCTCAGTTTGCTCTGAGTGGAGCATTGCATCGGCCTCAGGCGATGGGAATTCGCAACATCGAATTCGTTTTTTGGGTCCATCCTGGTCGTGATGGTGGAACACGAAAGACCGGGCCGGAGATCCTCAACCTCCAGGCACGACGCTTTCGTCATGCACTCCTGATTCTGGATCTTGAAGGCAGCGGCTCCGCGTGTTCCGATGCGGTCACTCTGGAACAACAACTCGACAAACGATTGACAGACACCTGGCAGGGGCGTGCGAAATCTATCGTCATTGAGCCAGAAGCTGATATTTGGCTGTGGGGTTCTGACAATGCGATGCAACAGGTTTTGAGATGGACCGATTCTGTGCCCATTCGGGCTTGGCTGCAGGCAAAGGGATTCGACTTTACTGCCGAAGGAAAACCAAAACGGCCGAAAGAGGCTTTCGAGGAAGTTGTCCGAAAATGTCAATTACCGCGATCTTCATCGCTTTACTGCGAGATTACTGGCAAGCTGAGTCTTAGTCGTTGTACAGATTCAGCATACCAGCGATTGTCAGCAAAGCTGAAAGAGTGGTTTCCGACTCCTGAACTCTTGTAGTCCATATCGATTACCGTAATCGCCGATGCACCATCGCGATATAGATTCGGTGAACTCTGGCAGCACCGAAAAGCTAACCTTCAGAGAACGACTGTGCTGCTTGCCATAAATAGCACTTTGACCGATATCACAATGCAACGAATTCATATGCTTTTTCTGGGAGTAGCGTTTTTCGTTTCTACGAACGAAAGACTCGTATTTGCGGTGCCACAACAATCCAATGAAGGACCAGTGTCGGTACGGAAAGTTCAAAGAATAGACAGTCTAAATGGGCGCAGAGTGGACAGTTGCCTTTATTGGCAACATGGCGACGCTTTCGTCTACATGAGTTATCTGTATCAGGCATCGATTGCCCGAAAAGATGGTAACAAGTACTTGGTTCAAAAATTGGACGTTACTTCGCCCACGTGGATTTGCGACTGCGGTGAGTCGTTGGTCGTCGGTGTCGAACTGAAACACACTTCTTTCAAAACCGTTTTTGCAGTCCTGGCTCAGGCAGTCGCGGCCTGAGCCCGGCGTTCTCGACGCTTCGAACGGAACGCGCGGACGGAGAGCAGAGATCCCGCCTCGTTGCGGAAGCGTTTGCGGAAGTTCTTCACCAGATCCAACCACGTGTCTTCGCTGCAATCCAGACGATCCAGAATCGGAGCACACGCCGCAGGAATCGCACCACGCTTGTCTGTGCGGAACTGACGACCAGTCCAATCAAGCAATTCCAGATATTCATCCCGCGACATCGGCAGACAGCCTTTGTTGCCCGCTCGACGATCGGTCTCCTTCTCTCGTACTTTCTTACGCTTCGCTTCCAGCGGTATCGGAGCCAACCAGCCGGCTTTCTCACCGTGTTCAATGCGCTGATCCTGAGCATCCGCTGTCGAAACTTCAGCCACTGACGCTCGATCTTCAATGCGTTCTTTGACGCTCGTGAAGTCGCTGGTCTCCGGAGTTTCCGCAATCCCCGCTCGAATCGGATTCAAATCTACATACGCCATGCACGCCACAATCGCCGTTTCATCCAGAAGCGGCTGCGCGCGAAATCTTCCCTCCCAAA
>Ga0209284_10000072_pt1 | contig 140004 bp, 119 predicted proteins | sample FRY03_FD_187211 | JGI IMG/M metagenome (GOLD analysis project Ga0209284, IMG submission 187211) | Freshwater microbial communities from Lake Fryxell liftoff mats and glacier meltwater in Antarctica - FRY-03 (SPAdes) (version 2) | ecosystem: Environmental > Aquatic > Freshwater > Ice > Glacier...
TGCATGGCATACAACTGGTTATATAGAGAACAAAGTTCTCGTTTATTGATTCTGATTTCCGGATAAAAGGAGCTTTTGTTCGTTTTATCAAACTTAAAAATATACAATACAATCATTAAAAAATTCTTAAAGAAATAGCGCAATTTTTAAGAAGTACTAATATACAGAAAAAAAGAACACCAAACAAAAAACAAATAAGAACCCTTTTGAAAAACAACACTTAATCGAGATCAAAATTTTTAATATTCAACAACGGTTTTGACTGGGGGTTTTCTTTTGCCAACGATTCTAAAATAGTATCTAAAGGACTTTTAATATCTAATAAATCTTTTTTAGCAACATGTGTGTAAATCATTGTTGTTTCTGGTTTTGAATGCCCTAATAACTCTTGAATATGACGCAATCCAATCCCGTTTTCTAATAAATGTGTCGCATAACTATGACGTAATGTATGCGGTGTTACTTTCTTGCTGATTTTTGAAAGCAGGGTAGACCGATGTAAGAATTTTCTGATACTGCTATCTGAATATCGAACGCCATTTTTTCCTTCAACAAAAAAACGACTAGGATTATAGGTAGCTAGGTAGTTCTGTAATAAAGGTAAAAAGCTGTTTGCTAATATCACGTAACGATCTTTTCTTCCTTTTCCGTTTTTAACTAAAATTTGCCTTCTTGAAATATCAATGTATTTTAATTCTAAAGAAATCAATTCACCAATTCGTAATCCGGCAGAGTAAAGCAATGCTATAATTGCTCTGTGCTTTAAGTTTTTTGTTACTTGTAAAAGGGTAATTACTTCTGTTTGAGATAATACTGTTGGCAATATTCTTGATCTTTTAGGTCGCTCTAACAAAAAAGAATCGATGTGACATTCTGGATATAAACAAACAAATAATTTTAAAGCACTAATAAATTGTCTTTGTGTGCTGATGCTGTATGCGCGTGCAATAAAAACAGCTTCAATAAATAACTCGACATCTCTATTCGTTAAATCAACCAAAGGTTTAGGCTGTGTATAATCTATAAAATCAGCTATAAATGTAAAATAGGTTTGTATGGTGCTTTTACTATACCGTTTTCCTTTCAGGTACTTTACATAGGCTCTTATCAGTTCTTTATTGTCTTCTGTGAGCGATCTCAGGGTTTTTACACCTCTTTTGTATAGGTTTTCAAATAATGATGCAGCAAGCACTACTGTGGCTTTATTTTTTAGGTTGATTTTTACTTCCGATAATTTTTCATCAGTATATTTGGTAATCCAACCTTTAAGTGTATTGCTCCAATAATAGCCTTTTAAAGATTTTAGTATGGCAATAATTGCATCGTTATACGGAAAAAGAAGAAGTAGCACCACTTCTTTTTTGTGTCGTGTTTTTTGTATCTCTACAGCTGGTTTTTTTGGATGTTTGATATTCATAGCATTGTAAATCTACGAAAAAAATACAATGTCTATCGGGTTCATTTCTAAATAAACAGAAAAAAAAGTATTTAGAACAAACTAAACCAATTCTTCAAGAACACCTAAAAGGAGTTCACAACCTTTTTTAACTTCTTCGTCAGAAATTGTTAGTGGTGGTGTTAGTCTAATGGCTTTTCCTTCAAACAACAACCAAAATAGAAGTAAACCCTTGTCTAAACATTTTAAAATGATTTGAGAAGCAATTTCTGGAGTTTCAACAATCGCTGCTAACATCAATCCTTTTCCACGGATTTCTTTAATTGCAGGATGTTTCAAATAATTTCGAATCAATTGTTCTTTCCGAAGTGTTTCTTTGATAAGAGTAGAATTGTTTAATTCAGTGATCGTTGCTAACCCAGCAGCAGCAATTACTGGATGTCCGCCAAAGGTAGTAATATGCCCTAATTTAGGATGGCTTTTTAAACAACTCATCATTTCTTGAGAAGCGATAAAAGCACCAATTGGCATTCCGCCACCCAAACCTTTTCCGGTTACAATAATATCAGGAACAACATTGTAATTTTCAAAACCCCAAAAAGTTCCTGTACGTCCAATTCCAGATTGAATTTCATCTAAAATTAATAAGGCACCAACTTCTGTACACTTTACTTTTACTTTCTGTAAATAGTTGTTTGTAGGTTCTATAAAACCTGCGCCACCTTGGATGGTTTCTAAAATTACAGCAGCCGTTTTTGAAGTAATTTTTTCAAGATCAATTTGATTATTGAATTCTATAAATTTTATGCCAGGAATTAATGGTCTAAACGCTCTGTTTTGTTCTTCTACACCACAAACACTCATGGCACCTTGTGTATTTCCATGATAGCCATTTTTTGCAGCAATAATTTCTGTTTTACCAGTAAAACGTTTTGCTAATTTTAAAGCACCTTCAGTTGCTTCTGTTCCTGAATTGGTTAAATATACTGCACAATTTTTAGCAGGAATTGTATTTGCTAAGACTTTGCATAATTCAAGTTGTGGTTTCTGAATAAACTCTCCATACACCATAACGTGCGTATAAGAATCCACTTGATTTTTTATCGCTTCTGATATTTTAGGATGATTATGTCCCAATGTATTTGCAGAAACGCCAGCAATAAAATCTAAATACGGGTTGTTATTTGTATCGTAGACATAACTTCCGTTTGCATGAGAAATTTCTAACGAAAGTGGGTGAGGAGAAGTTTGTGCTTGGTATGTAAAAAAATCAGATTTCATTATTAGTTCTTTTTTACATCTTTAGAATTGCTAATTTCCTTTTTCTTCGGAATTTTATCTCCAACAACAAAAATATCTTCTATTGTTTTTGGCTGTTCATCTTCTCGCCAAATAAATCCTTTTAAAGTTCTTGCGTTTGTTGGTAATTGTTCTGGCGGATATGAAGTTCCTTCAGGTTTCTTAATGTATTTTACAGATTCTATATTGTTGGTTTCATCTAAGGTAAACTCAATAGAACTACATTCTTGTTTGGTAATGGTTTCTAAAACTCCGGTTTCACCTCTGTTGTAATACACAACTTCTGCGTTTCCTTTTACTAAAAAATGCTTGAGTTTTCCATTGATAAATTTCCCAAACATATTTCTTCCTTTAATTTGATTGTAGGTAGAAACGCCATCAATAATCGTATCTAATTGAATAATTAACGCATTATTTAAAATCTTTAAAGAATCTAATTTATCAGTTTCTGTATTGTTTAATAATTGAATGCTATCACCAGTAATTTGATTTTTTCCAGACCATAAAATAGGGTTTTTAAACATCCGTGTAACTCCTGTAGTTTGATTCATATGAATCGAATCAGCTTTTCCTTGCAAGTCCGTTTTAAAAATCTTTACATCATTAAAAATTCGCATTATTCTCTTTTCTGGTTTTCCTGTAACTAATAAGGTATCTCCATGAATGTAGAGTGAATCTTTATCCATTAAAGAAATAGCAACAGCTCTATCAACAATAAAAACGGAATCTTTTAATTCAAAAAACTCAGCATAATTTCCTTTTGCAATAAAATTCTGAACGGTATCTATAAACTTAATATTGTTAGTTGCAGATGCAAATCCTTTATATTTATCATAATACAAACTATCGCCTTCAATAGTTTTATCTTTAAAGAATATTTTTGAGTTTTTTACAAAATGAGAAACCTCAGATTTAGTATTGTAAAATCCTTTTTCGGTATAAATAGTATTGTCTTTTCCTTTAATGGTTGATGGACCGTACAAATAAGCAATTGAAGAATCTGTATAATAATCTAAATGATTTGATTCCAACACATGTTCTGGGTTTGTTACCGTTACTTTTGTGATGGCGATAAACTTTTTATTTTCTAAAAAGTAATTTCCAATTTTACTTTTCAATGTATTGGTTTCATCTCTTATAATGGCGTTATTTTTATAAAACAACAACTGATTTTGTCTATCAAAATTTAACGTATCAGTAGTCAACGTCATTTTTGGATCTTTCAATACCACATTTCCCCAAGACAATGCTTTTTTTGTATTTCCATCATAATCTACATAATCGCTTGTTTGTGTAATTGTATCGCCTTGTTTAATTAAAACATTTCCAAAAGCTCTAAAGAAATTACGTTTTTTATATACAATTGCTCTTTTACAAGTAAGAATTGCTCCATCATGATAAATTTTAACTAAGCTATCTGCATCCATCGTTAAAATAGTTGCTCCAGGATATTTAGCATCATCAAAATCCGTATAACCAGCATAGATAATTTTAATCTTTTTAGCTTGGGAAAAGCTAGCAAAAGAGGCAAATATTAAAATAAAGAGAATAATTTTTTTCAATCGAAATCTAGTTTTCAACAAAAATAGTGAAAAGATTACTGCTTCTTACTTAAAGTAAAGTGAAATTTAATGCGTTTCATTCTTATTATTTACTGATAAAAGAAACTTCATTTTATTCTAATAACAAATATAAGTTGCTGTATTTTTGTAGAAAATTACAAAGCAATGAATTCGCCATTTGATTTAACAAAAGAAGAAATGAAAGCGTATGGCTATAAAATTATAGACCTAATAGCAGAACATTACGACACAATTGAAGCTCAAAAGCCAGTATCATCGGCTTCTAGAGCGCAAATGGATGCTGTTTTTTTACAAGAAGCACCAAATGAATCTATGCCAGCAAATGAGGTATTAGATTTTGTAATGCAAAATGTAATTCCGTATAGTAATTTAACAACGCACCCAAAATCGTTTTCTTTTGTTCCAGGACCAAGTAATTATATTAGTACACTTGCAGATACCTTAGCAACAGGGTTTAATATTTTTTCTGGTGGATGGATTGTTTCTCCAGCGGCAGCAGAATTAGAAATTGTGACAATGAATTGGTTATTAAAGATGTTTAATTTTCCGGTAACAAAAGGCGGCGGAATATTTACAAGCGGCGGATCAATGGCTAATTTAACCGCTTTAGCTACTGCTAGAAGAATAAAATGTGGGGATGATTTTTCTAAAGCCATTATTTATTTATCAGATCAAGCACATTCATCAAATATAAAAGCAATTCGTGTTCTTGGATTTAAAAAAGAACAAATTAGAATAATTCCTACCGATTTAGAATTCAAAATTAGTTTTAACAAACTAAAAAACGCAATAGCAAAAGATCGATTAGAAGGAAATCAACCATTTTGTATCATAGCAACTGCAGGAACAACAAATACAGGAACAGTAGATGCGTTAGATGATGTCGCAGATATTTGTGAGAAAGAAAATCTATGGATGCATGTTGATGCTGCTTATGGTGGCGCAGCAATTTTATCTAAAAAAGGAAGTAAAATTTTAAGAGGAATTGAGCGCGCAGATTCTTTAACTGTAGATCCTCACAAATGGTTTTTTCAACCTTATGAAATAGGATGTTTGTTAGTAAAAGATTCTTCTTGGTTAAGTAATACTTTTTCTGAAAAACCAGAATATTTACGTGATATTGAAGGTAATGAATCGGAAATAAATTTTTACGATTACGGAATTCAATTAACACGACGATTTAGAGCGCTTAAATTCTATATGTCTATCAAAACCTATGGTTTAGATGCGTTTAGAAAAGCAATTACGTACAATATTGAATTGGCAGAGCAAACAGAAGATTTACTGCGTAAAAGTAAAAATTGGGAAGTAGTTTCTCCAGCAACTCTGGCAGTAATTAATTATAGGTATAATCCAATTGGTTTAAATTTAACTGAACCAGAATTAGACACCTTAAATCAAGAAATATCTGCAAGAGTTACAAAATCTAAAGAAGCATTATTAGTAACTACAGTCTTACAAAATCAGGTTGTATTAAGAATGTGTTTAATTAATCCTAGAACAACTTTTGAGCACATTAAAGAAACATTTTCTCAATCTGAAAATTTTGCTACTGAAGTTCTTGCTGAGTGGAAGAAGTAATACTTGTTTTTAAAAGTATCTCTAAAATTTCCAACGATATTAAAGCGCTACAAATTACCAAATTGAGAAAATAATTCATAAACTTGGTTTATGTTTACATTTAAACCATCGCTTTATTTTTCAAAATAGTTTTTTAGCTAACAGGAAAAGCCTCTTTAAGATGTACTTCTTAAAGAGGCTTTTTTTTATGTTATAAAATAATTGTTATATTATCTAGTAATTGTTTGTTTTCTATCAGGACCAACTGAAACTATTTTTACAGGTACACCCGTTTCTTTCTCAATAAAAGCAACATAATCTAGTAAGTTTTTAGGGAATTGATCTGCACTAGTCATTTTAGTTAAATCTTCTTTCCATCCTTTAAATTCAGAATAGTTTACAGAAACATTTTCTGGCTCAATATTATATGGTAAATGAAAAATTTCTTTTCCTTTATAAGTATAAGAAGTACACACTTTTAAGGTTTTAAAACCTGATAAAACATCACCTTTCATCATGATTAATTGTGTAACTCCGTTTATATCTACAGCATATTTTAAAGCAACCAAATCTAACCAACCACATCTTCTAGGTCTTCCAGTTGTTGCACCAAATTCATGACCAACACTGGCCATTATTTCTCCATCTTTATCAAATAATTCTGTTGGAAAAGGGCCAGAGCCAACACGAGTTGTATAGGCTTTAAAAATACCAAATACATCTCCGATTCTGTTTGGAGCAACACCTAAACCAGTACAAGCACCAGCTGCAGTTGTATTTGAAGAAGTTACAAAAGGATATGTTCCAAAATCTATATCTAATAATGAACCTTGAGCTCCTTCAGCTAAAATGGTTTTTTTATCTTTTATTGCTTGATTTAAAAACTCTTCGCTATCAATAAATTGTAAAGTTCTTAATTTATCAATTCCTTTAGAGAATTCAGCTTCTAATTCTTTTAAATTATATTCGATTTGAACATCAAAAAAGGCTAACATTTTTAAATGCTTTTCTGTTAAAGCATCGTATTTTTCTCTCCAATTATCTAATTCTAAATCTCCAACTCGCATTCCGTTTCTACCAGTTTTATCCATATAAGTTGGACCAATTCCTTTTAAAGTAGAACCAATTTTTGCTTTCCCTTTAGACGTTTCTGAAGCTGCATCTAACAATCTATGCGTTGGTAAAATTAAATGTGCTTTTCTAGAAATTAATAATTTAGAAGTATAATCAATTTTATGTTTATCTAAATTCTCTAATTCTTTTTTAAAGATTACAGGATCTATTACAACACCGTTTCCAACAACATTTAGTGCTGTTTTATGAAAAATTCCAGAAGGAATTGTGTGTAAAACATGTTTAAATCCATCAAAAATTAAAGTATGTCCGGCGTTTGGGCCACCTTGAAATCTTGCAATGATATCATATTTAGAAGTAAGAACATCTACAATTTTTCCTTTACCTTCGTCTCCCCATTGCAATCCTAATAATAAATCTACAGCCATTAGTTGTTGTTAAGTGTGTTGTTAGTTTATTTAGTAAGTTTATTTAGTTTTTTTTGTGCCGTAAAAATATAGTGAATGATTATGAATATCAATATCAAAAACTTCTTCTATTGTTTTCTTAATAACCTGAATTCTTGGATCACAAAATTCTTTTACCTCTCCAGTATCCGTTAAAATTACATGATCGTGTTGTTTATCAAAATAACTTTTTTCATAATGCGCCATACTTTGACCACCAAATTGATGTTTTCTAACCAATGCACATTCTTGTAATAAATCGATTGTATTGTATAAAGTTGCTCTGCTTACTCGATAATTTTTATTCTTCATATTAATATATAAAGATTCTATATCAAAATGCTCTTCTAAATCATAAATCTCTTGAAGGATGGCATATCTTTCTGGAGTTTTTCTATGTTTTTTAGATTCTAAAAATGTAGTAAAAACATTTTTTACAATGTCTTGATTTTCTTTTGTACCCATTTTTCTGAATTTACCGAAGCAACAAATTTAAGGTTAATTATCAATATAATTTATCTTTTTATAAAATGATATCTACATTGTATTAACACGTTCTACTTTTTGTACACCATCAACTTTTTTTATGCTAGCAATTAGCTTAGTTAATTGTGTTTTATTCTTAACACTAATAGATAATTTCCCTTCAAAAACACCATAATCTCCAGAAATATTAATGTTGTGTATATAAACATCCATAGTGTTAGAAATGATACGTGTTAAGTTGTTTACAATTCCTTTTTTATCATTTCCACTTACTTTTAAAATGGCTTTAAATTCTTGCTTAGAAGAATCTATCCATGTTGCTTTTAATACTCTGTAAGCATAATTTGATTGCAAGGAAATTGCATTCGGGCAATCTTTTTTATGAATTTTTATTCCTTCGTTTATTGTTAAAAATCCAAATACTTTATCTCCCGGAATTGGGTTGCAACATTTAGAAATCGTATAATCTAGTTTTTCGTCTTCGTTACCGAAAACAAGCGCATCGTATTTGCTGTTAACTTCTTCCTTATCAATGTTTTCTTTACTTGGAGAACGTTTTAATCTGTTCTTAAAAAAACTAATAAAAGCATTGCTTTTTTGACTAGCAAAGGCTTTTAATTGCTGATTATCTATGGCGCCATTTCCAATTCTGTAAAATAAATCGAAACTTGTTTTTAACGATAAATATGCTACCATTTCATTGATAACACGATCGTTTAACGTAATTTTTAAATGACGTAATTTTCTAATTAAAATAGCTTTTCCTTCTTCGGCAATTTTCTTTTCTTCTTCTTTAAGAGCTGTTTTAATTTTGGTTCTAGCTCTCGCGGTCATTACAAAATCTAGCCATCTTACATTTGGTTTATTAACAGAAGATGTATGTACTTCAACATGATCGCCGCTTTTTAATTCGTAACTTAAAGGAACTAGTTTTCCGTTTACTTTTGCGCCTCTACATTTTAAACCAACATCAGTATGAACAGAAAAAGCAAAATCTAAAGCTGATGCCCCTTTGGGCAATGATTTTAAATCTCCTTTAGGAGTAAAAACAAAAATCTCTTTAGAATATAAGTTTAGTTTAAAATCTTCTACAAAATCTACTGCATTTGCACTTTGATTTTCTAACGTTTCTTTTAATTTATTTAACCAAGTATCTAATCCGTTTTCTTTTACTGTACCTTGTTTGTATTTAAAATGTGCAGCATATCCTTTTTCTGCAATTTCATCCATTCGTTCTGAACGAATTTGTACTTCTACCCATTTGCTACCTGGTCCAATTACCGTAATATGCAACGCTTCATACCCTGTAGATTTTGGTTGCGAAATCCAATCACGCAAGCGGGAAGGATTAGGTTTAAAGAAGTCTGTGACGATCGAATATATTTTCCAAGCATCAAATTTTTCATCATTAGAATCTGGCTTAAAAATAACACGAATTGCAAACTTATCATATACTTCATCAAAAGAAACATTTTGTGTTTTCATTTTTCTGCGGATAGAAAAAATGGATTTGCTTCTTCCTTTAATTTGATACTTAAAATCTTCTTTTTGTAGGCCTTCATCTAAAATTGCCTCAAAAGATTCTATATATTTTTGTTGTTCTTCTTTACTTTCTTTTATTTTACTTGAAATATCTAAATAAACCTCTGGTTCTGTATATTTTAAACCTAAATCTTCTAGTTCTGTTTTAATATTGTATAAACCTAATCGATGTGCTAAAGGAGCATAAATGTATAATGTTTCTGAGGCAATTTTAACTTGCTTTTGCTCTGGCATAGCATCCATTGTTTGCATATTGTGCAAACGGTCTGCAATTTTTATTAAAATTACACGAACATCATCGTTTAAAGTAAGCAGCATTTTTCTAAAATTTTCTGCTTGTATAGAGGCATCTTGACCTTTATTTAACCGAGATATTTTTGTCAATCCGTTAACAATACGAGCTATGTTTTGTCCAAATAATCGCTCTATATCTTCTATAGTATAGTAGGTGTCTTCTACAACATCGTGTAATAATGCAGCAGCAATAGAAGTTGCACCTAAACCAATTTCATATGCCACAATTTTAGCAACAGCAATTGGATGAAATATATAAGGCTCGCCAGATTTTCTTCGTTGCTCAGAATGTGCTTCAACAGCTATATCAAAAGCAGAACGAATCAGTTTTTTATCTTGTGCTGATAAAGTTTGATATGAGCCTTTTAAAAGGTCTTTATATCGTTTAGAAATTTCTTTATTTTCTTCTTCGATGGTTGCCGTATACATCATATACTAAAAGTAGAATAAATTATGAATTGAGCAAAGCTTTTTTTAACTTTTGATTGAATACTTATTTATTTAAATTCTGAACTCTTTGTAACAGTGTTGGATGTGAATAATGCATAAAAACATACGCAGCATGTGGTGTTAAATTACTCAAGCTATTTTTAGAAAGTTTCTTTAATGAAGTAATTAATGGTGTTGCATAAAATGTTTCTTTTGCATAATTATCTGCTTGATATTCAAACTTCCTAGACATTACATTCATGCATAAACCAGTAACTTCAGAAATTGGTGAATAGATGATTCCGAATACTATTAGACCAATATGAAAACTCGGAATGGTAACGCCCAACGCTTCAGAAAAAATAGGTAGATTCATAAATAATGATAGTAGCCAAAGTGTGAAACCGGTTAATAAAATGGAAGAAGTAAGATTAAATACGATATGCTTACACTTATAATGACCAACTTCGTGTGCTAAAACAGCAACAATTTCTTCAGTTTCTAAATCATGTATTAAGGTGTCGTATAATGTGATTCTTTTTTGTTTTCCAAAACCAGAAAAGTACGCATTTGCTTTGGTTGATCTTTTAGAGCCATCAATCACAAATATGTTATTTAATGTAAATCCTACTTTTTGAGCATAGTCTTCAATAGCAGATTTTAATTCGCCATCTTCTAATGCTTTTTGGGTATTAAATATAGGAACGATTAATTTAGAATAAAACAGGTTCATAAACACAGAAAATAGAGCAATGACAACCCAAGCATATATCCAGAAGTTTGTGCCCGCAAATTCATAGAACCAAACAAGCAGTGCTAAAAGGCCACCACCAAGAACAACAGTCATAAGCATCCCTTTAATTTTATCTAAAATAAAAGTCTTCTTAGTTGTTTTATTAAATCCAAATTTTTCTTCAATCACAAATGTTTTATAAATGGAAAAAGGCGTGTTTATAATGTCGGATCCAATCAGTATAATTCCAAAGAAAATTAATGTGATAATAATGGTGTTTGAACTATAACTTCTAGCAATTTCATCGATGTATTTAAATCCATCAAAAAAGAAAAAGGCAAGTGTAAGTGCCAAAGAAAAGAATCCCGTTATATTAGAGAATTTAGCGTTTGTCTTTTTATAATCTTGCGATTTTTCGTATTCTTCTTTATCATAAACATCTTCTAATTCAGACGGAATTGCATCATCAAAATGTTTTGAATTTAACCTGTCTAAAATTTTATCAATTATAAAATTGATGACAAGAATTGCGATAAGGATGTAAAATAGCGTAGTAGGTTGCATTTGAAATTTTAGTAATGATTTAGATAGATTATACTTAAAAACCTCGTTGTCTTTTTGCTTCAAAAATGATAATGGCAGCAGCTACAGACACATTCATAGAGTCAATTGCTCCTTGCATTGGTATGTTAATGTTTTGTGTTGCAGCGTCTCTAAATTCTTCCGTTAACCCAGTAGCTTCTGTACCAACTACAATAGCGGTTGCTTTTGTATAATCTTCTTTATGATATTCATTCGAATTTTGCAACGTAGTTGCGTAGATATCAATATTTTTTTCTTGTAAGAATTGTATAATTTCTTCTGAGGTTCCTGTGGCAATCTGATTGGTAAACAAACAACCTACACTAGATCTAATAATATTAGGATTATACAAATCAGTTTTAGGATTTGCTATCAAAACGGCATCAATATTTGCAGCGTCTGCAGTGCGCAATAAAGCACCAATATTTCCAGGTTTCTCAAGTGATTCAGTAACTAAAACAAGTGGGGTAGAAGTATTGAATTGTATGTTTTCTAAGGCAAAATCTTTTGTTTGTACAACAGCAATGATTCCTTCAGTTGTATCTCTATATGCAATCTTTTGATAGACTTCTTTTGAAACGGAAATAATTTCAGTTTGCTCGTTTATAAAACCTTCAATTTCATCTACAGTAATAACACTTTCACAAAACAATATCGTTTTTATCGTGTACTTACCTTTTAAGGCTAAAGAAATTTCACGTTTTCCTTCTATAGTAAACAATCCCAATTTTTTACGTTCACGAGATTTCTCTTGAAGTTTTAAAATGTTTTTTATAATTGGGTTTTGAATACTGTGAATTTCTTTCATACAGCACAAATGTATCTATATTCAATCCATAAAACAAGTTGTTTTTTTTGTAAATGTGATAAATAACTCAAGTAGTAAAAATACGTTTTGGTAAAATAATATTGAAAAAAACGATTACAAGTGTTAAAAACAATTTAAAAAGCCTCATTAAATGAGGCTTTTTTTATTTTAAAAAATAGTATAAAGCTAAATTTAAATTACTTGATAAAAACTTTCTGAATTGTAGCAACAGAATCACAACGTTTAATATACAATTGAATGTTAGATAAACTACCTTTTCCACTAATTAAATATTCTGGACAAGGCTCTATTCTTGGTTTACTTTCGCTAAAATTGACATCTCCATTTTTAAGAATCTCATTCACAATAATAGAATCTAAATTGTTTTGTGTTAAAACAGCTTGTGCTTCTGGTGTATACACTTTTTCTCTAATTCGTATTGTTTTTAAGGTTCTTGCGTCCATTCCGTAATCAAAAGAAACATCTTTTCCAGTCCAAATAAAGTACACAAAGACACCTCCAATAGAAAATCCAATTAAATAATATAAAACACGTTTTGGCCAATCCATCAATAAGTATTTAGGATTGCAAAAGTAGGGAAATAAACGGATTAAATAATCAATAAATTAATATCTCTAAAAGGTAAATTAAACCAATTAGCTACAGTTTTGCTTGTTAATATTCCGTGATAAAAATACATTCCGTTTCGTAAACTTTTATCAAAACGAGCAGCATTTTCAAATCCTCCTTCTTCAGCAATACTTAATAAATAAGGTGTAAATATATTACTTATAGAAACCGATGCCGTTCTTGCATATCTAGACGGAATATTCGGTACACAATAATGTGTTACGCCATGTTCAACAAAAGTGGGTTCGCTATGAGTTGTTACTCTAGATGTTTCAAAACATCCACCACAATCAATACTAACATCAACAATTAAAGCACCATCTTTCATTTGCTGAACCATATCTTCCGTTACCATAATTGGCGAACGATTTTTTCCTCTAATGGCTCCGATAGCAATATCGCAACGCATTAACGCTTTTAATAAGGTTTTTGGTTGTATGGTTGATGTATAAATAGGTGTATTTAAACAATGTTGTAATCTTCTTAATTTGGTTATCGAATTGTCAAATACTTTTATGCGAGCACCTAATCCCAATGCAGAACGCGCAGCAAATTCGCCAACAGTTCCTGCTCCAATAATGACAACATCAGTAGGAGGAACGCCACTAATATTACCAACCAACAATCCGTTTCCGTTATTGCTATTACTTAGTAATTCTGCTGCAATTAGCATAGAAGCTGTTCCAGCAATTTCACTTAAAGATTTTACAATCGGATAAAATCCGTGTTCATCTTTTATATAATCAAAAGCAAATGCAGTAATTCTTTTTTTAGCAAGTGTTTCGAAATACTTCTTTGTTTGTGTTTTTAGCTGCAATGCAGATAACAACACACTTTGTGGCTTTATATAGTCTATTTCTTGTAATGTTGGCGGAGCAACTTTTAAGATAATATTACAACCAAAAGCTTCTTCTACGTTGTACGATATTTTTGCACCAGCTTCAGAATATTCTTTATCGCTATAATTGGCAGCATTTCCGGCACCAGTTTCTACAACAATTCTATGTCCGTGAGCTGTTAATGCAGCAACAGCATCTGGAGTTAAACAAATGCGTTTTTCTTCAAAATGGGTTTCTTTGGGTAAACCAATAAATAATTCTCCTTTATGTTTTTTAATTTCTAGCATTTCTTCTTGTGGAAGTAATTCTTCTTTGCTAAACGGAGAATATAGGCTCATATCTTATTTTTTAATTGAATAGTTCGATTTCCATTTTCTAAAACAGAAAGATGTATTTCAGTTGCCTCTAAAGGTAGTAAATTTTCGATATTCTGTGGCCATTCAATTAAACACCAAGCATCAGCATACAAATAATCTTCAATTCCGATATCATAGGCTTCGTTTTCGTCTTCAATTCTATAGAAATCAAAATGATACACAATCTCAGAACTTGCTGTATGATATTCATTTACCAATGAAAAAGTAGGGGAGCTAGCAACATCTTTAATTTCGAGTTCTTTACAAATTTCTTTAATTAAGGTTGTTTTACCTACACCCATTTCTCCATAAAAAAGGAGAATCTTACTTTTTGAAGTTGCAATGATTTCTTTTGCAATTTCATTAAGTTCAGAAATGGAATAATTTTTGTTCATGTAACAAAAATACTTAAAAAGTAAGTTTGTAAACAAAATAAAAGATTAATTTAGTAAATCTAACAGAATACTATGAATCAATTAATTAAAAAAATAACAACACTTATTTTAATGTTTTTCTTTATTAATTGTAGTGTAAATCAACTAATAAAAAGAAATCATTTAAAAACAAAAACTCTTTTTGAAGAACTTTTTGTGAAATATAACAACGCTTTTAGTGTTCAATCCACTTATATAAACACATCTTATGTTTGGTCTAATTATAATGATAGTATTATCGTTTTTAAGTTGCAAAACGGGAAGATAACTGACAGTTTTAATAAATTTAATACCAATAAATTTTTGAAGAAGAAAATAGAAAATATTTTTTAAAAATAATCTCTGGAAACTTCAATGAAATTCATCAAATTATTGTAAACAAAAACTAAATATCATGAAAAAAATATTTACATTATTTATTATTGTATTTGTTTTGGGATGCAGTAAAAATTCAACATCACAAATGGAACTAAGTTTTAGTTTAATTGGTCAAGATAATCTCTACGGTGTTGGGACTGAAGGAATAACAAAATCTAATTTGATTATAAAAGACTCTAGCTCTTGGAATAATATTATGGCTAAAATGAATTTGCAAAATAATCAAACAGATAAATTTACTGAAACTAGTGTTGATTTTAATCAGTATATAATTGTTGCAATTTTTGATAAAGTGTATGGTAACGGAGGTCATACAATTGATGTTACAAGTATTACAGAAAATGAATCAAATATAATTATTAAGGTAGAGAATTTAAGTAAAGGAGCTTTAATTAATGTTGTAACTCAACCATATCATATTGTGAAAATTTTAAAAACTGATAAGAATATTGTTTTTGAATAATATTCTTTTCTGTTTTTATTTCGCTTCATAAATAGCACACGGAATAATCATTTCTTCTAAAGAAATTCCGCCATGTTGATAGGTGTTTTAATTTTGTCATTCCTGCGTAGGCAGGAATCCAGAATAAATACATCCATATAAATAAACTTAGTATAGATTCCCATTTTCATGGGAATGACATTTTAGTTTAATTAAAAAACAAGTGTTTTACCGTTTTGTCATTCCTGTCTTTCGACTGCGCTCAAGATAAACTCAGGCAGGAATCCATACTAATCTTGTAAAATATCATCATACCAATCTTTAGATACATCTTCCCATTTTACATTTTCTTTTTCTATCAATTTAATTTTCCAATCACGTTTCCATTTTTTGATGTTCTTTTCTCTAGTGATAGCTTCTTCAATATTTTGAAAAGTTTCAAAATACATTAATTGATTCACTCCATATTTTTGAGTAAAGCCTTTTTTAATTCCCATTTTGTGTTCGTAAACTCTTCTTTGTAAATCATTAGTCAACCCAATATATAATGTTCCTCTAATTTTACTTGCCAAAATATAGACATAATATTGATGGATTGTTTTCATTTATTTTTAGAGTTTGGATTCCTGCCTACGCAGGAATGACAACGCGGTTTTTCATAAAATTATTTTGCCTCATAAATAGCACATGGAATTATCATTTCTTCTAAAGAAATTCCGCCATGTTGATAGGTGTTTTAATTTTGTCATTCCTGCGTAGGCAGGAATCCAGAATAAATACATCCATATAAATAAACTTAGTATAGATTCCCATTTTCATGGGAATGACATTTTAGTTTAATTAAAAAACAAGTGTTTTACCGTTTTGTCATTCCTGTCTTTCGACTGCGCTCAAGATAAACTCAGGCAGGAATCCATACTAATCTTGTAAAATATCATCATACCAATCTTTAGATACATCTTCCCATTTTACATTTTCTTTTTCTATCAATTTAATTTTCCAATCACGTTTCCATTTTTTGATGTTCTTTTCTCTAGTGATAGCTTCTTCAATATTTTGAAAAGTTTCAAAATACATTAATTGATTCACTCCATATTTTTGAGTAAAGCCTTTTTTAATTCCCATTTTGTGTTCGTAAACTCTTCTTTGTAAATCATTAGTCAACCCAATATATAATGTTCCTCTAATTTTACTTGCCAAAATATAGACATAATATTGATGGATTGTTTTCATTTATTTTTAGAGTTTGGATTCCTGCCTACGCAGGAATGACAACGCGGTTTTTCATAAAATTATTTTGCCTCATAAATAGCACATGGAATTATCATTTCTTCTAAAGAAATTCCGCCATGCTGATAGGTGTTTTTGTAATAATTTACATAATGATTATAATTGTTTTGATACGCCAAAAACAAATCTTCTTTTGCAAAAATAAATGAGCTATTCATTGCTGTAGTTGGTAAAAATATATCTTTCGGGTTACGAACAGCGTAGACATCTTTTTCATTATAACTTAGACTTCTGCCAGTTTTGTAACGCAAATTAGAACTCGCATTTTTATCACCAATAACTTTACTTGGGTTTTTACAATTTATGGTTCCGTGATCGGTCGTAATAATTAATTTCTGCCCTAATTTTTGTGCTTTCTGAATAATCTCTAACAAAGGCGAGTTTCTAAACCAACTTTCTGTTAATGATCTGTAAGCTTTATCATCGCCAGCCAATTCTTTAATTACTTCCATTTCTGTTTTTGCATGCGAAATCATATCCACAAAATTATAGACAATAACTGTTAAATCGTTTTGCTTGGTTGCATTATAATTATCAGCCAATTCTTTACCATTTTTAAGATTGGTAATTTTATAATATTCGTGTTTAATGGGTAAGTTTAACCGCTTTATTTGCGTTGTTAAAAACTCATTTTCGTACAAGTTTTTTCTGCCTTCATCTGTATCATTCCTCCAATATTCTGGATACATTTTTTCCATTTCAGAAGGCATCAATCCAGAGAAAATAGCATTTCTAGAATATTGAGTTGCTGTTGGTAAAATACTAAAAAACGAATGTTCTTTTTCTTTCTTAAAATGATTATTTATATATGGCTCTAAAATTCGAAACTGATCTAAACGAAGATTATCAATAACAACTAATAAAGTTCCGTTTTCTGAAGTTTTTAATTCCGGAAATACAAGCTCTTTTAACAACGTATGCGAAAAAATAGGTTTGTCATCAGATGTTAAAAAGTCTTCGTAATTCTTTTTTATAAATTTAAAAAACAAAGAATTCGCTTCGTTTTTCTGACTTTCTAAAATGCCTAACATTCCGGCATCGCTAATATTTTCTAATTCTAATTCCCAATGAACTAATTTTTTATAAATATCAATCCATTCTGAGTACGAATTAACCATCGCTAAATCCATCGAAATTTTTCTAAATTCTTGTTGATAGTTAGAAGTAGTTTTATCAGATATTAATTTAGAATGATCTAAGTTCTTTTTTAAACTTAGTAAAATCTGATTTGGATTTACAGGCTTAATCAAGTAATCGGCAATTTTAGAGCCAATTGCTTCTTCCATAATATATTCTTCTTCACTTTTTGTAATCATTACAACAGGAAGATTGTTTTGCTTTTGTTTTATTTCCGCCAAGGTTTCTAAACCAGTAATTCCAGGCATATTTTCGTCTAAAAAAACAATATCAAAATTCTGTTCATCAACTAAATCAATAGCGTCAGTTCCGTTTGTACACTTTGTAACATTGTAATTTTTTTGTTCTAAAAATAGAATATGAGGTTTTAATAAATCTATCTCATCATCAACCCATAAAATTTCTATTTTTCTCATACTATATATGTTTTAAGTAATTGCTAAAAAACTTGAATTTGCAACTATTTTTTTGATAACTCTGTTAAATAAAAGTGAATCATTTTTGTAATTTTGAATTCAACAACTAAGTATGAATAACAATAGTATATTTGCAAAACAAAATTGTACAGTTTGAAAACTTCAAAAACCAATAAACTTAAAATACTGAACGACCCAATTTACGGTTTTATTACAATTCCGAATAGTTTAATTTTTGATATTATAGAGCATCCTTATTTTCAACGTTTAAGACGTGTAACCCAAATGGGATTTTCTAATTTAGTATATCCAGGTGCAAACCACACACGTTTTCATCACGCTATTGGTTGCATGCATTTAATGCAAAAAGCGGTTAGTGTTTTACGCTTTAAAGAAATAGAAATTTCTGATGATGAAGCAAATGCGTTATATATTGCAATTTTGTTGCACGATATTGGTCACGGAGCTTTTTCTCATGCTTTAGAGCACAGTATTGTAAACGGAATTAGTCATGAAGAGATTTCTTTAAAATTTATGAAGAAGCTAAATGATGAATTTGGCGGAAAATTAAGTTTAGCAATCGAAATATTTGAAGGGAAGTACAAAAGAGGTTTTTTTAATCAATTAGTATCAAGTCAATTAGATATTGATAGATTAGATTATTTAAAAAGAGATAGTTTTTATACGGGTGTTACAGAAGGAAATATTAGTTCTGATCGGTTAATTGTAATGATGAATGTTGCCAATGATGAATTGGTCATAGAAAAAAAAGGAATTTACTCTGTAGAAAAGTTTTTAATTGCTCGCAGATTGATGTATTGGCAAGTGTATTTGCACAAAACAGGTTTGGTTGCAGAAAATATGTTGGTTAAAATTTTACAGCGCGCAAAAGAATTAGCGTTGCAAAATGTTGCTTTGCCAGCAACAAAAACAATGCAATATTTTTTATACAATCAAATCACGAAAGAAAATTTCACAGATGAAACTTTAGTCATTTTTTCTAAGTTAGATGATTATGATGTCTTGTCTGCCATTAAAGAATGGACAACCCATTCAGACAAGGTATTATCAAAATTATCTACCATGATTATGAATCGTAATTTATTGAAAATCAATATTCAAGATAAAAAATTCACAAAAGAAGAGGCAACAAAACAACGAGAAAAATTAACTTCAAAATTTAATATTGATGCAGAATTTGCTCATTATTTTGTTTTTGAAGGGTCCGTTAGCAACCAAGCATACAACACAGAAAATCCTATAAAAATAATGTCTAAAAACAATAAAATACTAGATATTGCTACTGCTTCAGATCAATTAAATTTACTAGCACTAACAAAACCTGTAGAAAAGTTTTATTTGTGTTATCCTAAGAAAATGTAATTAGCCAAATTCTAAGAAATTTCATACTTTTGCAGATAATGAATTTTACAGCTCAACAAATAGCGGAAATTTTAGAAGGAGACATTGTTGGTAACCCAAATGTTGAAGTATCTAGATTATCTAAAATTGAAGAAGGAGAAAAAGGGAGTCTTACTTTTTTATCCAATCCAAAATACAGCCCATATTTATATACAACAAAAGCTTCAATAGCTATAGTCAACAAAAGCTTTAAGCCTGAAAAAGAAATAGAAACTACATTGATAAAAGTAGAAGATGCATATGCATCTTTTTCTAAACTTTTAGAATTTTACAATCAAGTAAAAAATAATAAATTGGGTAGAGAAGAGCCACATTTTATTTCATCTACAGCATTAATAGGTTCAAATGAATATATTGGCGCTTTTGCATATATAGGAGAAAATGTTACGATTGGAGAAAATGTGAAAATTTATCCAAATGTTTATGTAGGTGATAATGTTGTGATTGGAAATAATTGCACACTTTTTTCTGGTGTAAAAGTATATTCTGAAACTCAAATCGGTAGTAATTGTGTTTTGCATTCTGGTGTGATACTTGGTTCTGACGGATTTGGTTTTGCACCAAATAAAGAAGGAGTGTATACTAAGGTTCCGCAAATAGGAAATGTTATGATAGAAGACGATGTTGATATTGGCTCTGCAACTACAATAGATAGAGCAACTTTAGGTTCTACAATTATTAGAAAAGGAGTAAAGCTAGACAATCAAATACAAATTGCTCATAATGTAGAAGTTGGAGAAAATACAGTAATTGCTGCTCAAACAGGAATTTCGGGTTCTACTAAAATAGGAAGAAATTGTATGATTGGTGGCCAAGTAGGTTTTGCAGGTCATATAACAGTTGGAGATAATGTAAAAATAGGCGCACAATCTGGTGTAACCAAAAGTGTTAAAGATAATCAAGTAATTAATGGGACTCCAGCTTTTGGTTTTTCTGATTTTAACAAATCTTACGTATATTTTAAAAAATTACCAGAATTGGTAAAAAAAATAAATAATTTAGAGAAAAATATAAAAACTCAAAGTGAATAATGATGGGTAACAAACAACAAACAATAAAAAAAGAAGTTAGCCTTTCTGGTGTTGGATTACATACAGGAAATACAGTTAACATGACTTTTAAACCTGCACCAATAGATCATGGATATGCATTTGTACGTGTAGATTTAGAAGGCGAACCTATTATTGCTGCCCATGCAGAATATGTTGTAAATACACAAAGAGGAACAAACCTTGAAAAAAATGGTGTTCAGATTCAAACTTCAGAACACGTATTAGCGGCAGCAGTTGGTTTAGGTATCGATAATTTATTAATTGAAATTGATGCATCTGAGCCTCCAATTATGGATGGATCTTCAAAATTCTTTATAGAAGCTTTAGAAAAAGCAGGAATAGAAGAACAAGATGCAGATATTAAAGAATACATTGTAAAAGACATTATTTCTTATAGAGATGAAATTACTGGAAGTGAAATTATTTTAATGCCTTCAGATAAATACGAAATAACTACAATGGTAGATTTTGGTACTAAAATTTTAGGAACACAAAATGCTACTTTACAGCATATCTCAGATTTTAAAAAAGAAATTGCTGCAGCCAGAACTTTTAGCTTTTTACATGAAATTGAAATGCTTTTAGAAAATGATTTAATTAAAGGCGGAGATTTAAATAATGCTATTGTGTATGTAGATAAAGAATTATCTCCTGAAACAATGGATAGATTAAAGAAAGCTTTTAATAAAAAGGATATTGCAGTACAACCTAATGGTATTTTAGACAACTTAAATTTACATTGGGCAAATGAAGCTGCTAGGCATAAATTATTAGATGTAATTGGAGATTTAGCGTTAACAGGAATTAGAATTAGAGGAAAAGTTATCGCAAATAAACCTGGACATTTAGTAAATACACAATTTGCAAAAAAATTATCTAAGATTATAAAACTAGAGAAGCGCAATAACGTTCCACAGATTGATTTAAATCAACCTCCATTAATGGATATTTATCAAATAATGGAGATTCTTCCACATAGGCCACCTTTTTTATTGATTGATAGAATTTTAGAACTTTCTGACAAGCATGTTGTTGGGATGAAAAATGTGACAATGAACGAGAACTTCTTTATAGGACATTTTCCAGGATCACCTGTAATGCCAGGAGTTTTACAAGTTGAAGCGATGGCGCAATGTGGTGGAATTTTGGTTTTAAGCACAGTTCCAGATCCAGAAAATTACTTAACATATTTCATGAAAATGGATAATGTAAAGTTTAAACAAAAAGTGTTACCAGGAGATACATTACTATTTAAATGTGAATTAATTTCACCAATAAGAAGAGGTATTTGTCACATGCAAGCCTATGGTTATGCAAATGGAAAATTAGTAGTGGAAGCAGAATTAATGGCACAAATAGTAAAAAAATAAGAATATGAATCAACCTTTAGCATACATACATCCTCAAGCAAAAATTGCTAGAAATGTAGTTGTAGAACCTTTTACAACCATTAATAATGATGTAGAAATTGGCTCAGGAACTTGGATAGGATCTAACGTAACAATAATGGAAGGAGCTAGAATTGGTAAAAATTGTAGAATTTTTCCTGGAGCTATAATTTCTGCAATTCCGCAAGATTTAAAATTTGAAGGAGAAGATTCTCTTACCGTAATTGGAGACAACACTACAATTAGAGAATGTGTTACAATTAATAGAGGAACAAATGATAGAGGTAAAACTGTAGTTGGAGATAATTGTTTAATTATGGCCGCTGCACATATTGCACATGATTGTATTGTTGGTAATAATGCAATTATTGTAAATGGTGTTTTATTGGGCGGACATGTTGTTGTAGGAGAATATGCTGTTTTAGGTGGTTTATCTGCAATACACCAGTTTATTCATATTGGAGATCATGCAATGATTTCTGGTGGTTCTTTAGTTAGAAAAGATGTTCCTCCTTATACAAAAGCAGCAAAAGAACCTTTGTCTTATGTTGGTATTAATTCTATTGGATTAAGAAGAAGAGGTTTTTCATCTCCAAAAATTAAAGAGATTCAAGATATTTATAGAATCTTATATCAAAAAAATTATAATACCACTCAAGCTATTGAAATTATTGAAGCTGAAATGGAAGCAACACCAGAAAGAGATGAAATTATACTGTTTATTCGTAATTCTCAACGTGGAATTATGAAAGGATATTCAGCAGGATAATAATATAAAAATATAAAAAAGTACATGGCAACAACATCAGATATTAGAAATGGATTGTGTATTAGATACAATAATGATATTTATAAAGTAATTGAATTTTTACATGTAAAACCAGGGAAAGGACCTGCATTTGTAAGAACTAAATTAAAAAGTGTAACCAATGGTAAAGTAATTGATAATACGTTTCCTGCTGGAAGAAAAATTGATGATGTTCGTGTAGAAACACACAAATTTCAGTTTTTATATCATGATGGTGAATTCTTTCATTTTATGAATGAGCAAGATTATACACAAATACGTTTGTTAGAATCCGCATTAGACACCCCAGATTTAATGAAAGAAGGAGAAATTGTTACGATAATTATCAATTCAGAAGATAATATGCCGCTTTCAGTAGAAATGCCTGCAAGTGTTATTTTAGAAGTTATACATGCAGAACCTGGAGTTAAAGGAAACACAGCAACAAATGCTACAAAACCTGCGACTGTAGAAACCGGAGCAATAGTTAACGTCCCTTTATTTATTAACGAAGGAGATAAAATTAAGATAGAAACTACAAAAGGATCGTATCAAGAACGTATTAAAGAGTAATAGCTTTTAGCAGTTAGCCTTTTGCTAATAACCAACAGCCAACAGCCAATAATGAAATTCAACAAACCTCAAACCTTACAAGAAATTGCGAAACTCATAGATACAGATTTTGTTGGGGATAAAAATTTTGAAATCCTTGGAATCAATGAAATTCACGTTGTAGAAAAAGGAGATATTGTTTTTGTAGATCACCCAAAATATTACGATAAAGCGTTAAAATCAGTTGCAACAATCATTTTAATCAATAAAAAAGTTGATTGCCCAGAAGGAAAAGCACTATTAATTTCTGATGACCCTTTCAGAGATTTTAATAAAATAACCAATCATTTTAATCCGTTTATAGCATCCAAAGTAAGTATTTCAGAATCAGCAATAATTGGAAAAAATACGGTGATTCAACCCAATGTATTTATTGGAAATAATGTTAAAATTGGTATAAACTGTGTAATACATCCAAACGTTACAATTTATGATAATTGTATTATTGGAAACAATGTTACAATTCATGCAAACACTGTTTTAGGTTCTGATGCTTTTTATTACAAAAATAGAGAAACCGGTTTCGATAAATTACTTTCTGGTGGTAGAGTCATTTTAGAAGATAATGTAGATTTAGGAGCTTCTTGTACAATTGACAAAGGAGTTACTGGAGATACAACAATTAAAGAAGGAACAAAAATAGATAACCAAGTACATATTGGACATGATACGATAATTGGAAAAAAATGTTTGATAGCCTCACAAACCGGTATTGCTGGTTGTGTTATTATTGAAGATGAGGTTACTATTTGGGGGCAAGTAGGTACCAATAGCGGAATTACAATCGGTAAAGGAGCAATTATTCTAGGTCAAACTGGGGTCACAAAATCTGTTGCAGGAGGTAAAAGTTATTTTGGAACACCTGTTTCAGAGTCAAGAGAAAAACTAAAGGAAATAGCCCAGATGAAACGATTCTTAAAAGAGCAAAAAAACAAATAATTTGTGATGAAAATATTTTTTTGATAAAAGCAAAGAACTATTTTTGTGGCAATAAAACAATTGGTTTCCAATTGATATATAATTTAGATTAAATAAAAAATAAATGAGCGTTTTAGTAAATAAAGATTCAAGAATTATAGTACAAGGTTTTACTGGTAGCGAAGGAACTTTCCATGCTGGTCAAATGATAGATTACGGAACAAATGTAGTTGGTGGTGTAACTCCAGGAAAAGGCGGTCAAGAACATTTAGGAAAACCAGTTTTTAATACCGTTGCAGATGCTGTTGAAAAAGCTGCAGCAGATACTTCAATTATTTTTGTGCCGCCAGCTTTTGCTGCAGATGCAATTATGGAAGCTGCTGATGCAGGAATTAAAGTTATTATCTGTATCACTGAAGGAATTCCTACTGCTGATATGGTAAAAGTAAAAGCATATTTAGAAAACAAAGAGTGTAGATTAATTGGCCCTAACTGTCCAGGAGTTATTACTCCAGGTGAAGCTAAAGTTGGTATTATGCCAGGATTTATCTTTAAAAAAGGTAGTGTTGGAATTGTGTCTAAATCTGGAACATTAACCTATGAAGCAGCTGATCAAGTTGTAAAACAGGGCTACGGAATTACAACAGCAATTGGTATTGGTGGAGATCCAATTATTGGAACTACAACCAAAGAAGCTGTTGAATTATTAATGAACGATACAGAAACAGAAGCAATTGTTATGATTGGAGAAATCGGTGGTCAATTAGAAGCAGATGCTGCTAGATGGATTAAAGCTGATGGAAATAGAAAGCCAGTTGTTGGTTTTATAGCTGGACAAACTGCACCTGTAGGACGTACAATGGGACATGCTGGAGCAATTGTTGGTGGTGCTGATGATACTGCACAAGCAAAAATGAAGATTTTAGCTGAAAACGGAATTTACGTTGTAGAATCTCCAGCTAAAATAGGAGAAATGATTGCTAGAGTTTTAAAAAAGTAATTAAAAGCTTATATATTTAATAAATAAATTCTCGTTTATGCTGATTTTATTTCAGTTTTTATGGGAATTTCTTTTACATAAAAGGTTGATTATTATAAAAAGATAAAGAATAGTATATTTGAATCACGAATAGAAAACAAATAACTTAGAATATGAAATTATTAGAAAATAAAACAGCTATAATTACTGGAGCTACAAGAGGAATCGGAAGAGGAATTGCAGTGATGTTTGCGCAACAAGGTGCAGATATTGCTTTTACGTATAATTCTTCTGTTGATGCAGCAATTGCTTTAGAAAATGAATTAAAAGAGTTAGGAGTAAATGCAAAAGGATATCAATCCAATGCTGCTATTTTTGATGCGGCTCAAGAATTGGTTACGGATGTTGTAAAAGAATTTGGTTCTATAGATATTTTAGTAAACAACGCGGGAATTACAAAAGATAATTTGTTGATGCGTATTTCTGAAGATGATTTTGATAAGGTTATAGAAGTAAACTTAAAATCTGTTTTTAACTTAACCAAAGCAGTTATTCGTCCGATGATGAAACAGCGTAATGGCTCTATTATAAATATGAGTTCTGTTGTTGGTTTAAAAGGAAATGCCGGACAAGCAAACTATGCTGCTTCTAAAGCAGGAATTATAGGTTTTTCTAAATCTGTTGCATTAGAATTAGGTTCTCGAAATATAAGATCAAATGTAATTGCACCAGGTTTTATTGAAACTGAAATGACAGGGAAATTAGACGAAGCAACTGTACAAGGTTGGAGAGATTCTATTCCTTTAAAACGTGGTGGTTCTCCAGAAGATATTGCAAATGCCTGTGTCTTTTTAGCGTCTGATATGAGTTCTTATATTACAGGGCAAACATTGTCTGTTGATGGCGGAATGAACTAAGAAAGAGTATTATATAAAATAGTAAACCTGTAACAGTTACTGAAATAAATTCACTACAAGCGTTACAGGTTTTTTTATTATAAATTGATTTGAAAAGATAATTTAAGTAGATTTACGTTTCATAAATTTATTCTTGCAAATAATATCAATCATATACATTTTAGGAGCTTTACTTTTTAGTTTAGCGGTTTCTTGGTTGTTGTATTTTTACAAATTAAAAGAGTTTATAAAAATAGATTATTTTCTATTTTCATTAAGAGGAACAAGTATCTTTTTATTGTTGTTGCTTTTAATCAACCCAACAATAGAACGTCAAGAACTGATTACTGAAAAACCAATATTGTCTGTTTTGGTTGACAATTCTTTGTCTGTACAACATTTTAAAAGCAAAAAAAATGTTACAAATTTTATCAGTCAGATTAGAAAAAACTCAGCAATTAAGAAGAAATTTGATACTCAGTTTTTTAAATTTGGTGAAAATATTAGCATTCTAGATTCTTTATCATTTTTAGAAAATCAAACCAATATTTACAAAGCAATTGGTAGAGTAGAAGCACTGCAAAAAAACACTGTTGCTCCAATACTTTTAATTACTGATGGAAACCAAACTACCGGTAATTTATATCCGTTTATAAAAACAAAAAAAAATGTTTTCCCGTTGATTATTGGAGATACTATTCCAAAAAGTGATGTTAGAATTACTCAAATAAACGCAAACAAATACAGTTATTTAAAAAACAGATTTCCGGTTGAAGCCAGAATTATATATGATGGAAGTAAAGCTGTTAAAACACAATTTACAATTGAACATAAAGGGATAATTGTTTTTAGAAAAAATTTATTACTGTCTCCAACTAATTCAGTAGAAACCGTTTCTGCAACAGTTGAATCAACTAAAGAAGGCGTTCAATATTATAAAACATATGTAAAAAAAATCGAAAACGAAGAAAACTTAGAAAATAATTCTAACACCTTTTCGGTAGAAGTTTTAAATGAACAAACCAAAATTTTATTGCTTACTTCAGTTTTACACCCAGATATTGGAGTACTAAAAAAAGCAATTGAAACCAATAAGCAACGTTCAGTAACGATTAGTTTAACCAATAATTTTAAAGGAGAATTAGCAGATTATCAATTAGTTATATTGTATCAACCAACAGTTAATTTTAAGCCTTTTTTTAAATTGATTCAAAAAACTAATGCAAATTATTTTGTAATTACAGGGATTAACACCAATTGGAATTTCTTAAATGAAATACAATCGAATTATTATAAAAATGTAGCAAATCAGTCAGAAGAATTCGGAGCTATTTTTAATAATGGATTTTTAACTTTCGGACAAAAAGACATCAGTTTCGAATCTTTTCCACCTTTAGAGGATGCATTTGGAAGTGTAAATATGATGTCGAAATTTGATGCTTTGTTGTTTCAAAATATTGTAGGATTTAAAACAAAAACACCATTATTGGCAACTTTTGAAAATGATTCTCAAAAAAGCGCTGTATTATTTGGAGAAGGAATTTGGAAATGGAGAGCAGCAAGTTTTATGAATTCTGGCTCTTTTCAAGATTTTGACGAGTTTTTAGCAAGTATGATTCAGTATTTGGCATCAACAAAAAAGCGAGAACGATTAACGTTACAATACGATGCGTTGCATTCGGCAAACGTTCCGATTTCTATCAATGCTTTTTATGTTGATAAAAATTATCAATTTGATGCAAGAGCAAAACTGAATTTAAAATTAATAAATACAGTAACAAATGTTACTCAAAATGTATCTTTTTCTCTTTTAAATAATTCGTTTGAAGCAGTTTTAGAAGAGTTGCTTTTTGGAGAGTATCGTTTTGAAGTAACAGTTGAAAATCAACCAATTCGTAAAACAGGACAGTTTAAAATAACATCCTATCAAATAGAAGAACAGTTTACAAATGCAAATCAGAAAGAGTTAAAGCTTTTAGCTAATAATACTGAAGGAAAAGTATATTATCCATCAGAAAATAAACAAATAATAAATGATTTAATAGCTGATAGGCGTTATGTAACGACTCAAAGAAGTAAGACTGTTAGTGAGCAACTCATTGATTGGGAATTTATATTAATACTTAGTATCTTGTTTTTTGCGGTTGAATGGTTTGTTAGAAAATATATTGGAAAAATATAATTATTATGATAGAACATTTTTTTCAATGTCCGTATTGTTGGGAAAATATATCAATGCTATTAGATAGTAGTGTAACACAACAAACGTATGTTGAAGATTGTGAAGTATGTTGCAATCCGATTCAAGTAACTTTAAATTTTGAATCTGAATTATTAATAGGGTTTGAAGCAATAAATATAGAACAATAGTATTGTGTTTAGTTATTGTAAAATATAAAGAAACAATTACAAACCTTAGTTATATCTAAGTAATAATGCTAGATTTTAATAGAATTTAAAAAGAATAATTTATGAAATTTCATACAAGAAAATGGATAAAACCAGAAGATTTAAACCCAAACGGAACATTGTTTGGTGGTCGTTTACTACAATGGATTGACGAAGAATTGGGAATTTATGCAATCATACAATTAGAAATATCTAGAACTGTTACCAAATTTATGTCAGAAATAGACTTTGTAAGTTCTGCAAAACAAGGTGATATTATAGAAATTGGAATGGAAGTGTTGGCATTTGGTAATTCATCAATTACATTAAAATGCTCTGTTAGAAATAAACTAACGCACAAAACTATTATAGAGATAGATAAAATTGTAATGGTTTCTTTAGATGAAAATGGTGCTCCGTTAAAACATGGAAAAACAGAAGTAGAATACGTTAGAAATCGATTAAAAAAGTAAGTTTTTACATTAAAACTTTATATTTTTGTATTCTTAAAAAGAAGCTTTGAAACAATTTGGTGTTTTTATATTTGTTTTATTAATGTTTGTTCCGCCGACTCAAGCTCATACAGATGCTATTTTTATTGCAGATACAATAGAAAATCATTTAGATGTTGCTCATGAAAAGGAATATCATAAAAACGATACTAATGAAAATAAAAAAGCAAAGGACCACCATCATTGTTCTGTTGAAAGCATGGTTTCTAGTTTTATCGAAAGTAAAATTCAAGTTCATTTTTATTTAAGTAGAAAAGAGATAATTCTTTTTTATGATAAAATGAATTCATCAAGTACAATAGATATACTTGAAGAACCTCCACGAATTTAATTATTTTTTTTCGCCTTTGACTGCATCTTTTTATTATAAAAGGCGTCATCTATTATAACATAATTATAATTATCTAAAAATATTGATAATGATTAAAAATATCATATTAACCTTATTTTTTTGGGTGTTTACACAAGTATTAATTGCTCAAAATACAATTACAGTAAAGGTACTTTCAAAAGAGAATAAAGAAACAATTGTTGGAGCATCAGTTTATATTAAAAATACAACAAAAGGGAGTACAACAAATTTAGAAGGAATTGCAACAATTAATAATATAACTAATGGAAAACAGATAGTAGTTGTTTCTTTTATAGGGTTTGAAACTATTGAAAAAATGTATCTTTTCCCTTTAAAAAAGAACACTATTATTATTGAATTACATGAAGATGAATCTACTTTAGAAACGGTTGAAATTTTATCAACAAGAAGCAAAAGATCAATTGCGCAAATACCAACAAGAGTCGAAGTAATTTCTGGTGAGGAATTAGGGGAAAAGGCAGTAATGAATTCTGCAAATATTGCAATGCTATTAAGAGAAAGCACAGGAATTCAAATGCAACAAACTTCTGCAACTTCTGCAAACCAAAGTATCAGAATTCAAGGATTAGATGGAAGGTTTACTCAATTGTTAAAAGATGGATTTCCTTTATTTGGAGGCTTTTCAAGCGGATTAAGTATTATGCAAATACCTCCATTAGATTTAAAACAAGTAGAAATAATTAAAGGAAGTTCTTCAACATTATATGGAGCTGGAGCAATTGCTGGTTTGGTGAATTTAATTTCTAAACAACCAAAATTAGAAAGAGAATTAACTTTTATGTTCGATAAAACTTCTAGAAACGGTAATACAGTTAATATATATTACAGTAAGAGAAATACAAAAGTTGGAATGTCTTTTTATAGTTCTGGTCATTTGCAAAAAGAAGCTGATGTTAATAATGATCATTTTTCTGATATACCAAAAGTTAAAAGTATCAATTTAAATCCGTCTTTTTATTATTACCCAAACGAGAAAGAGCAATGGAAAATTGGACTAACTGCATCTTACGAAGATAGAATAGGGGGTGATATTGACGTTATAAACAAAAACCCAAATCCAAAACAGAACTTTTATGAAGAAAATATAACGAACAGATATGCTTTACAATTAACATATAAAAATGAATTATCAGAAACTAAATCGTTCGGTATTAAAAATAGTATAAGCTATTTTAAAAGAGATTTAACATTGCTTAATTATCAATTTTTAGGAAATCAAACAGCAACATTTACAGAAATAACTTACAATTTACTTAAGAATGATTCAGACTGGGTTTTTGGCGCTAATTTAATTACAGAAAAGTTTACAGAAAAACTAAATTCTACTTTAGATAGAAGTTATAAGCAAGAAATTTTAGGAGGTTTTGTACAAGGTAGTTGGAATTTGAAAGAAAATATAACTTTAGAAACAGGGTTAAGAACAGATTATGCAACAAATTACGGTTTGTTTGTTTTACCAAGAGTCTCCCTTTTTGTAAAATATAATGACGCAGTGTCTTCTAGGTTTGGTGGTGGTTTGGGATATAAAATACCAACAATTTTCACAGAAGAATCTGAGCTGCGTTCATATCAAAATGTATTAGCGATAAATCCGAAAAATTTTAAAGCAGAGAATTCATTTGGTGTAAATGCTGATGTAAATTATAAAACATTAATTTTTAATGATAATATTTCGGTTTCGTTTAATCAGCTTTTCTTTTATACAAAATTAAAAAACACGTTAATATTAGAGGAACAAGGAAACAATTATAAGTTTATGAATGCTTTAAACCCTTTAGATAGTTATGGGTTTGAAACAAATTTAAAATTAAAATATAAAGACTTTGTGTTATTTACTAATTACGCATTTAATAATGTTAGCATAAATGATCAACAAAAAGTATTAACACCAAAACATAGCTTTGGAGGTGTGTTAATGTATGAAGTTCACGAAAAATGGAGAGTTGGTTATGAAGTATATTATAAAAGTTCTCAATTTAGAAATGATTTATCTATAACACCAAATTATTGGACGATGGGTTTAATGGCAATGAGAACTTTTGATAAAGTAAGTGTGTATGCAAATTTTGAAAACTTTACAGATACAAAACAATCTAATTTTCAATCTATGATTCAGGCTCCACACAATAATCCGTCTTTTACAGATTTATGGGCACCAACAGATGGATTTGTCTTTAATGCTGGAATATTAATAAAATTGTAAATTTTTAATAATAAGGTAAAATTAATCAATACTGATTAAACTTTAAAAAATGGGACATCATCACAATCATCATCATACAAAAGGAAATATAAAAACGGCATTTTTCTTAAACCTTGCGTTTACTATTATAGAAATTATTGGTGGATTTTACACAAATAGTTTAGCTATTATGTCTGATGCAGTACACGATTTAGGTGATAGTTTAAGTTTAGGAATGTCTTGGTATTTTCAAAAATTATCTAATAAAGATGCTAATAAAAAATACTCGTATGGCTATGGTCGATTTTCTTTATTAGGAGCAATCATTAATTCTATTGTGTTAATTGTTGGTTCATTTTTTATTATATCAGCAGCAATTCCAAGAATTATCAATCCAGAAGAAGCAAATGCAACGGGGATGATGTGGCTTGCTATTTTAGGGATTATTGTAAATGGTGCAGCTGTTTTAAAATTAAATAAAGGTTCATCTATTAACGAACGAGTAGTTTCTCTACATTTATTAGAAGACGTTTTAGGTTGGTTTGCAGTATTAATTGCAAGTATTGTAATGCAATATTGGGATGTTCCAATTTTAGATCCAATTTTGTCATTAGCTATTGCAGGTTATGTGTTGTTTAATGTGTACAGAAATATTAAAGATGCTTTTAAAATTATTTTACAAGGTGTGCCCAATGAAGTTTCTTCCGATGAAATAAAAAAACAAATTATGTTGCACATTGATGAAGTAGAAAATATACACGATTGCCATATTTGGACGTTAGATGGAGAATATCATATTGCAACGATTCATATAACTATAAGGAATAAAGAATTTAGTTGGCAAAAGTCTAAAGAAGTAAAACAAAAAATAAAGAAACTGCTGCATGATAATTTTAAATTAGAACATGTAACGTTAGAATTAGAATCTATTTCAGAAGATTGTGGCTATATAAATTGTAATTAAGAAAGCATTATCGTAAATTTGAAGGAACTTTAAAATTATAAATTATGAGTAATCAACAATTAGACATTAAATTTCCAAAAGGCGGAATTTTATTTATAGTAATTGCAGTTATAGCAATTATATTGATTTCTAAATCTGCAGTAACCATTGGTTCTGGAGAAAGAGGAGTTTTATATAAATGGATTGGAGGAGTTGTTACAAATCAACCACCATTAGACGAAGGTTTTAACTTTGTAATGCCTTGGAATAAAGTATTTAAGTATAATGTAAGACAACAAGAGTTATTTGAGAAAAAGATGGCTGTATTGTCTTCTAACGGATTAGAAATTCAATTAGATGCATCTGTATTATATCAAGCAACAACAGAAACAGTTGCTTTGTTACACCAAACAAGAGGAGATAATTATTTACAAAGTGTAATTATTCCTGCAATTCGTTCTGCAACTAGAAGTGTAGTTGGTAGATATACACCAGAGCAATTATATTCTATAAAGCGTGATGCAATTCAGACAGAAATTTTTGAAGAGACTAAAAAGATTTTAGGCCCACAATACATTCAATTAAATGCTGTTTTGGTTAGAGATGTTACGTTGCCACCAACAATTAAAGAAGCAATTGAACGTAAGTTAAAACAAGAACAAGAATCGTTAGAATACGAATTTAGATTAGTTACTGCCCAAAAAGAGGCAGAGAAGCAAATTATTGAAGCAAAAGGTAAAGCTGATGCAAATAAGATTTTAAGTGCTTCTTTAACAGATAAAATTTTACAAGACAAAGGAATTGAAGCTACAATTAAGTTAGCTAAGTCTCCAAACAGTAAAGTTATTGTAATTGGATCAGGAAAAAATGGTTTGCCAATTATACTTGGTAACCAATAAATCTTTGCTAGGTTGATAATTTAAATCCTGCTTTTTTGTTGAATTATCAATAGCGATTAACTTTTAGTATAAAATTAAAAATCAGTCTTTTTAGACTGATTTTTTTTATTTCTTAAAGATGTGTTAAATACTAAAGTTAAGTGTAACTAATCTACTTTTCTGTCGTCTTATAGGTGTAAATAAATTGAAATAAAAATATTCAAAACATAAAAAATGACAACAAATAACAATTTAAAAGAAGAAAAAAAAACCAACCAAGTAACAAATTTTTATTCTAAAAGAGTTTCTTGGAATAGTAAAAGAAAATATAACTATAAATACATCACTTCTGTATTTTAGTTATAGCGTAATTAGTTAGTTTTTAATAGTTGATAAAAGGGTTACAAATTTAATTTGTAACCCTTTTTGAATTTTAATTCTTTCTTCTTGCTGGTAAAACGTCTCGTTCTATTTTACCATTTTTTATGGCTTTGTAATTTTCGTAACAATCTAACACAGCTTCAATCATTTGTAGATCACTTGCTTTTTTGATAAAGTAATCAGAATAGTTACAATCTACTAACAATTTACTTAGTTCTTGTTTGTCCATTTGCAGATATTCCATCATCACTTCTCTATCAAACTTTCCACTAAGCATTTTCCGCAAATCGTCTTCTTTCTTTAATTTTTGAAGTTTTTTAAGTTGATTAGGTTTTTTTCCGAATAAATTATAAAGAAAATCTACGGGCTGAAACAATGCAGCAACAGGCGAATTTAAGTTTTGAGATACAGCTTTTCCAACTTCATACGTTTGTGGCAAACCATTAATACGTATTCTTGTAAACCGATCTTTAGGTACTTGTTTTACATCAATTTCTAAAACGCCAATAAGTTTCGTAGATCTAATAACAACTTCTTTAATTTCATTATCTTTCTCTAATAAAGCAATTACCAATTCATTTCCTTTAAGTAAATCATTGGTAACTTTCAATTTGATAGACTGAAACCCTAAATACGAAATTAAAATAGTATCGTTTGCTATTGTACTTATTTCAAAAGACCCATTTTGGTTAGTAATAGTACCAACAACAGAATTTAGATTTAAAACATGTGCAGCACTTAACGCTTTATTATCTTGAGCATTAACAATCTGACCTTTTAATTTTGTATTTGTTTGTGAAAAGCCTAAAAAAGACATTCCTACAAATAAAAGAAGTAGTATATTTTTTTGCATAATACAAAGTTACTAATTAATCTATTTAGTGTAGTTAATTTTCTGTGAAATAACAAAGTAATTTGTGCACATAACAGGAGTCGAACCTGCACATCCGTAAGGATACAAGCCCCTCAAGCCTGCGCGTCTACCAATTCCGCCATATGTGCAATGTATTTAAATAAAAAAAGTTAAGCAGAGCTTAACTTTTTTAGTGACCGGGCTGGGGCTCGAACCCAGGACCCTCTCCTTAAAAGGGAGATGCTCTACCAACTGAGCTACCAGGTCTTGCTTTATTAAAAGCGAGTGCAAATATACTACCTATTGTTTAAAAAATAGAAGAATTGTTACATAAATTTATCGATATTTGTCATGTCATAATTATAGAAGATGGAAATAGTTTTATTAGGATATATGGGAAGTGGAAAATCTACTATTGGTAGGTTTGTATCTGATAAAATGAATGCAACTTTTATAGATTTAGATGCTTATATAGAAGAGCAAGAAAAGATGTCTATTTCTCAACTATTTTCTACAAAAGGAGAAATTTATTTTAGAAAACAAGAAGGAATTTATTTAAAAGAAATAGTAGATTCTAAATCTAATTATATTTTAGCTCTTGGTGGTGGAACACCTTGTTATGGAACCAATATGCAACTAATCAGTAAGAGTAATATTACAAGTTTTTATTTAAAAGCAAGTATTCCTTTTTTAGCTGAAAGACTAAAAAATGGAAAAATAAACCGTCCATTAATTAAAAATTTAAACGATGAACAATTGCTAGAATATATTGGGAAACATTTGTTTGAAAGAGCTTTTTTTTATGAGCAATCTGACTTTAAAATTCTAGTAGAAAATAAATCTACTGAAGAAATTTATTGCGGTATTTTGGCACAATTACATTAAATAAGCAATCGCTTTGTTTTTAGTAAATTCAACCACAACATGTTCTTGCAACGTTGTAGAAAGTGAAATTCCTTTAAAATCTGCTTTTACAGGATATTTTTTATGATTTCTATTCACCAAAACAGCAGTTTTAAATCTTTTTAAAGGAACATCTAAAAAGTGCTTAATTCCGTAAATTAAAGTTGCTCCCGAATTTAAAACATCATCAACCAATACCAAAGATTTGTTTTTGTAAGAGTCGCTTGTAATAGATGTTCTTATTGGGTTTAGAGGATTTTTTTTATCAATAATAACTTCGCACATACGAATTGAAATATCAGAAATTTTTGATAATTCTTTTTCTATTTCTTTAGCGAACAAAAAACCGTTAGAAGTAATTCCTGCCAACACAATCTCTTTTTCGTTGCTATTGCTTTCTAAAATTTGATACGCAATTCTTTTTATTTTTTGTTGAATTTGTTGAGAAGTTAAAATGATGTTCTTTTCTGCTGTCATTACTTACTAATTTATAAAACAAAGATATTAAAATTAATTTTCAGTTGGAGTAGAAGCATCATCATAATATCCATCAATATCTCTTCTATCTTTTTTTGTGGGTCTTCCTGCACCTTTTTTTCTATAATATTCTTTAGAATATTTTAGCAATTCAGTTTTTTCAAATTCTTCTTTCGGAGTATTATCTTTTCGGTATAAATCAACCAATTTTGCACCAACTCTGCTGGTTGGAATGTCTAAAACTCTAATTTTATAATTAATTTGGTTCTTTCTGACACGAATTAGTTCATTTCCGTACACTTCTTTTGAAGGTTTACAATTAGCGTCATCTATCTTTATATGCCCTTTCTTACAGGCCTCAGAGGCAATACTTCTTGTTTTAAACACTCGAATACACCACAAATATTTATCAATTCTCATATAAAAAGTTAAAATTTCATTATTCTCTTTTTACAAAGGTATGAAAATCGTAAATTGCGACCTTAAATTTAGTAGTTAGATGATAAAAATAAAAAATATATTAATAATAGCAATTGCATCTATTTTAATATATGCTTGTAGTGCTAGTAATCCTTTAATAGATAATTTTGATCATGCTGCTCAAGCTTTAAAGGACAATGATACGTTGGTAAAATATTTATCAAATCATTATTATGATGCTGTTATAGACTCTATTAAGCCAATTGCAACTGGAAAAACTGCTTTAATAGACGATGCAAATTTAAAAACTCAAGATGTAAATTTTGATGATATAGACTATAAACTATACTATTATATAGTAAAACAAGGAATTCCTAATCCAGTTAAAGGAAATCCAACAATTATGGATTCTGTTTTAACAAAATACCAAGGTTCACAGATTACAACCACATCATTTACTGAAGTTTTTGAAACACAACAAACTCCTGTTTGGCTTACGTTAGATGCTGTTATTAAAGGTTGGTCTTATGGTTTTACTCATTTTAAAGGAGGTAAAAATAGTACAACTAACGGTCCAATTACGTATCAAGATTCAGGAAAAGGGTTTTTATTTATTCCTTCTGGTATGGCATATAGAAATTTAGAAACAGGTGGTAATATTACAGCAAATAGTTGTTTGGTTTTTAGAGTTGAGTTATTAGATTTTGTTGAAAATACAGATCATGATAATGATGGTTTAGCTTCATATTTAGAAATAGCTGATGCATCTGTTGAGTCAGATCCAACAAAAGTAGATTCTGATGGTGATTTTATAGCAAATTTTAAAGATGCTGATGATGATAATGATGGTGTGCCAACAATAAAAGAAGATACCAATAAAGATGGTGATCCAAGAAATGATTTTAGTGATCCAACGAATCCTACATTACCAGATTATTTGAACCCAAAGATTAAATAGACAAAATACTGAGTCGTCCTAAAATAGGTTGACGATTATTGATAGATAAAATTAAGCCAGAACATTTATTTGTTCTGGTTTTTTGTTGTGTATAAAGTTAGGTGTTTTCATTTTAAGATTCAAATGAGGTCTTTTGTTATTATATATCTCTATAGACTCTTTTATTAATTGATTTAACTCCTTACCATTATTGCATTTATATATTAAAAATTCTTGTGATTTTTCCATTAGGATACTTTTTGTGTATTGCTATTTCAGGACGGGACAAAAACAAAATAAAAAAAGGCTCTGAATTTTTCAGAGCCTTTTTGTTGTTATTGATTATTATATTTATTGGAATATCGTTTCCAAAGTTTCGTTTGATGTGTTTCTAAACTCAATTTTCTACCTTGAATAAAAGCTTCATCAAGAATATTTCCTCTCATATCTAAAGCATCGCCTTCAGAAATAAATAGTGTTGCATCTTTACCAACAGTAAGAGAACCAACTTTATCATCTATTCCTAAGATTTTTGCAGCATTTAATGTAATCACTTTTACCGCTTCTTCTTTATTAAGACCATGAGCAGCAAAAGTACCTGCATTAAAAGGTAAATTACGGTCATTCATTCTAACACTACCTTCTTCTAATCCAATAGTAAAAGTAATTCCTTTTTCAGCTAATTGTATCGCTGTTTTATAAGATTTGTCATAATTGTCATCATCATTTCCAGGCACTAAGTGTGCTCTTTTAATGACTACAGGAATATTATTTTTTAATAAAATATCTGAAACTTTATGAGCTTCATCACCACCAACAATTACTAAATTTACCTCATGTTTTTTCGCAAAATTTACGGCATCAGTAATTTCTCTTTCACCATTTACATGAATATATAATTTCTGAGATTTATTAAATATGCCTTTTAATGCTTCTAATTCAAGATTTTTTGGCGACTTTAGACCTTTTAAATAAACTTCAGCTTCATTTAAATAATCATTAATGATGTTTATGTTTTTCGTATAGTTTTCATCCATTTTTATTCCTGCATCTTCTCCTAACCAAGGTCTTCCAAACGTAATACTACTAGGCCAATTCATATGAATTCCATCATCTACCTTAATTGCTGCATCTTCCCAGTTCCAAGCGTCAAACTGAACAATAGAAGATGTACCAGAAATAGTACCGCCACGAGGTGTAATTTGCCCCATTAAAATACCGTTTGGTCTCATTACTTCAATTAATTTAGATTCAGCGTTATAAGCAATTAAACTACGAATATGTGGATTCATTGTGCCAATTTCATCATAATCTAAGGTTGCTTTTACCGAACTAATTTCTGCTAAACCCAAGGTTGTATTAACAGCTATAAATCCTGGATACACATGTTTCCCTTTTGCATTAATAATGGTTCCCATTCTTGCAATTTTCATTTTTGCAGAACCCACAAAAGTTATTTTCCCATCGGCAAACATAATAAGAGAATCATCAATTACAGTTCCATCTCCTAGATGTGCAGTAGCACCTTCAATTGAGAATGCTTTCGTCTGCTTTGGAGCGGGTGTTTGTTGTGCTAAACTATTTCCTAGTAGTAAGAAAAATAGTATGTTATATATAATTTGTTTTTTCATAATCTTCTTAGTTTAATTGATTCATACCAGTTTCACAGGTAGCCTCTTTCTTAATATTCTTTTTAGGAGCCTCTGTTTTTTCACCATTATTTTTTTCTTTTAACATCAAATTCATTAAGAAGCTACGCTCTTTTTTAATGACTTCTCTTTGAGCTAAATCTCTTTCTAAATCAAAGTAAACTGTTCCATTAATAATAGTTGTTTGGACTTTTGCATAAATGGATAATGGATTGTCTGTCCATAAAACAACATCGGCATCTTTACCTTCTTTAATACTTCCAACTTTATCATCTAAGTGTAATAGTTTTGCAGGATTAATCGTTATCATATTCCAAGCGTCGAATTCCGTCATTCCACCGTATTTAATAGTTTTAGCAGCTTCTTGATTTAGTCTTCTAGACATTTCTCTGTCATCAGAATTAATTGCAACTATAATCCCTGCATTATGCATAATTGCTGCATTATAAGGAATCGCATCATTTACTTCGTATTTATACGACCACCAATCTGAAAACGTAGAACCACCAACTCCATGACTTTTCATTTTGTCAGCAACTTTATATCCTTCTAAAATATGGGTAAATGTATTGATGTTAAAGTTGAATTTTTCAGCAACTTTCATCAACATATTAATTTCACTCTGAACATAAGAGTGAGATGTAACAAAACGTTCTTTATTTAAAATTTCAGCGATAACTTCCATTTCCAAATCTTTACGATATGGTTTTCCACTTTTCTTTAGCTCATCATATTCTTTTGCTCTTTGAAAATAGTCTGTAAATACTTGTTCTACACCCATTCTGGTTTGTGGAAATCTAGTGCCATTTGAAGATCTAGATTGTTTTACGTTTTCTCCTAAAGCAAATTTGATAAACTTAGGTGCGTTCTTATACACCATATTTTCAGAAGTTTCACCCCATTTTAATTTGATAATAGCAGATCTACCTCCAATTGGGTTAGCAGAGCCATGCAATAATTGCGCTGAAGTAACTCCACCAGCTAAATTTCTATAGATGTTCATGTCAGCAGGGTTTATATCATCTTCTTCAGTAACTTCAGCAGAAGAGTTTTGACCGCCTTCGTTTACATCAAACAAGGCAATATGTGTATGTTCATCAATAATACCAGCAGTTAAATGTTTACCAGTTGCATCAACAATTTTTGCTCCACGTGAGCTTAAGTTTTTTCCTATTTGAGCAATTTTTCCGTCTTTTAATAATACATCAGTATTTTTTAAAACTCCTTCTTTTTCACTTGTCCAAACTGTTGCGTTTTTAAATAGAATTGTTTCTTGCTCAGGTTTAGAAGTAAACCCATAACCAATATTCGGATACGTTACCGGAACCACAACTGGAGTAGAAGTCTTTGGTTTTTTCTTTTCATCTTCTTTCTTTTTTACAGCATTATTTTTTATTGCTGTCCAAGAAGATTCATTTCCATATTCGTCAACGACAGTACCAGAAAAATTATTTTTATTAGCATCTAAAGTTCCAATAAAACGAGTAAATTTAGAATCATCATTTTGATTATTTAGTGTAATTGAAACCCAATTATCTTTAAAAGAAAATTTAGATTTTAAAGGTGTAGCTCCGCTTTTTAAAGTTCCTTTTTGAGAATCTGTATCTCCAGAAATAGTAAGGTCTAAGTTTTTATTGTCATAAGATAACGTGTAATCTCCGCTTGCATCAACTGCATTCATATCAGAAATTACATGTTTATTTCCTTGAACCCAATTTTCGTAAATTTTAGTTTTACTATCAAAGATAGCTCCAGAAGTAATTAAAAAATTAGCATAACTACCGTTTTGTAATGTTCCAATTTCTGATGATTTTCCTAAAATTTTAGCAGGAATTATTGTTAATGCTTCTAAAGCTTTTGTTTCATCTAAACCATATTGAATGGCTTTTTGAATGTTTTTTTGAAAATCGGTAAGCAATTTTAATGTATGGGTCGTAATTGTAAAATTTACATTGTTATTAGCTAAAACTGCTAAGTTTGATGGTTCTTGATTCCATCTACGCATATCACTTAACTCTAATTCATTTGCTAAATATGGATTAGAAACATCATACGTATTTCTAAAATTAACAGGAACAATCATTGTTGCGTTCATTTTTTTAATTTGCTCAATATCTTCATATTCATAGCCAGAACCAACAAAACTAAATTGAACTCCGCTTTCGTCACCAACTTTATCCACTCTAATAGCATTTAAATTAGACCCTCCAGCATCAAAAATTTGAGTTAAATTTTTGTTTGCAATTAAGGCTTCTAAAGACATGTCTTTATTTTTAGCATTTCCGCTTTCATACCATTCTGCATCCATGTATACTTGTCTTAATAAGGCAGTTTTACCCATAAATGAACTAGGATAAGCTTGTTTAGACATTTTGCTTTTATGTAAAGAAAAGTAGTTTGCAGATTTGGTATCTAAGATTCTGTAGGCATCAGAAGAATTAGCATTTAAAGCAACTAAAACTCCATTTCCGCTAATTATTCCATCATATAAATGTGTGTTTACAACTCCAAACCCAGCTTTTAGTAAATCAGTTGCTTTTTTAGTATCAAAAGTAAAGCTGTCAAAAGCGTCTGTTTCTGGTCTGATATGATCATTCCAATAATAACCTTCTCTATTAGCTTCGTATTGTCTATCATTATCAGAACTTTTTGGCGGAGTCGGATTTTTAATTCCGAAATCAGAATACACTTCTATAAAAGAAGGATAAATTGTCTTTCCTGATAGATCTACGATTTTAGCTCCATTAGGAATACTAACATGTTTACCAACCAAAACAACTTTGCCATCTTTTACAAGTAAAGTTCCTTTGTTGATAATTTGTGTTGGTGTTACATAAATTTTTGCATTGGTAAAAGCTACAGTTGTATTTTCTGTAGTCTTAACACCAGAATTTGTTGGAAAATATTCTTGAGCTTGTACAACCAAAGTTGACAAAAACAAGAATAATAGTAGTGTTTTTTTCATTAGTTAAGTTTGTTTTAGTTTATAAATTTATTGAGAACAGAGTTATTAATATGAAATTAAAAGTGTTTTAACATAATTTTAAGATTATAAATCTTTTTTTGAATCCTCAAAATAACTGATAATTAAATCAACTACGTAATTGTAAGATTGTATTCCGTTTGCTTGATTATTGGATTTTAAATAAGAATTATATCCTTTTTTGATAAAAGGCTCAATCGGATTTCTATATTGATTCCAAAATTCTGAGCTTTCTTTAAAATCAATTAAAACGCCTTTATTTACAGTATTTATAAATGTATTGAAAATTTCTTTATCATGTTTTTTAACTTCAGAAATTAAATAACTAAAAGCCATTCTATATGCAGCATATTTAAAATAGAGATCATCATTTGATAGCGCTGCTAAATAGCCAACAAAGTTAGCTTCATTTTCTGCTGCAATTCCTAATTGATGTGCCATTTCATGACAAATCGTAGTAGGATATCCATTTATTGGAATCATATCGTTTACTTGTGCTTCTCCAGTCAAAGGATTAAAATATCCTGATGTTCCGTTATAGGTTTGAATTAAACTCATTAATGAACTTTTTACAGATTTAAAACTATAGGTAAATTGTGGATATTCATAGGTCAAGTTTATATATCCAGAAATAGCTTTCTGATACATTTCATTTTGAGAATACGGATTTTTAACTTTTAAAGAATCATTATTTGTAATTAAAAGTTGTGTTTCATTTAAGTGTTTTATAATATTTTCTGAAACTTGGGTAAGTTGCTCTGTTGTATATTTTGTTTTCGAAAAACCTAGGTTTTTAGCCAATGGCTCTCTAAAGTAATTGAATCCCCAAAACCAATAAAAACAACTATAAAGAATTGAAATAAAAGCAATTGCTTGTAGCAGTTTTGATTTTAAATTTTTAAATTTATCTTTAAATAAACGATAGACAAATCGAAGAATAATAAAAAGTAAAACTCCAATTAAAAAATCACCAACAGAAAAAGGAATCCATCCAAAAAGAAAACGTAATAAGACACTTGAAAAACGGTAAATTCCGTTTGAGTAATATTTTTCAATTACGCTAGGATATTTACTAATCAACTGCACAAATACAATTTGAAAAGCAAATAAAAAAGTAAGAAAAATATGAAGCTTTTTGTTTTTCATCGTATCAAAAATAAAGAAATAAATGAATCTTGAGGTGTTATTAACAGGTTAATAACATTTTAGTGAACAAAATTTGTGTATAAAGAAATAAAAATTTCAGATTAAAAGTATCAACCTAAAAAACTACATTTGTTATTATGGAGGAAATAAAGTCTTTACAAGTTAAAAAAGTAGATAAAGCTAGAATTATTAGCTTAGAAAAAGGAAAGATACCACCACAAGCATTAGATTTAGAAATTGCTGTTTTAGGAGCAATGATGATTGATAAAAAAGGAATTGACGATGTAATAGATATTTTACATTCAGAGGCTTTTTATGATAGAAAACACCAAGAAATTTATAGCGCGATTTATACGTTGTTCCAAAATTCTGAACCCATAGATTTACTTACAGTTTCTCAGCAATTAAGAAAAGAAGCGAAGTTAGAAATGGTTGGTGGAGATTTTTACCTAATCAACTTAACACAGAAAGTAGCTTCTTCTGCAAATATAGAATACCATGCACGTATTATTTTACAAAAATATATTCAGCGTAAATTAATCTCTATTTCTAGTGATATTATAGAAACTGCTTATGATGAAACTGTAGATGTTTTTGACTTGTTAGATTTAGCAGAAGGAAAACTATTTGAAGTTACACAAGGAAACCTTAAAAAAGGTTCTGAAGGCGCAGGAGATTTAGTAAAACAAGCTTTAAAGAAGATTCAAGATATTTCTAATCAAGATGGAATGAGCGGTTTAGAAACCGGTTTTGCAAAATTAGATGCATTAACTTCTGGTTGGCAACCCTCAGATTTAATTATTATTGCTGCACGTCCTGGTATGGGAAAAACTGCTTTTGTAATTTCTATGGCTAAAAATATGGCGATAGATTTCGGTCATCCAGTTGCATTATTCTCATTAGAGATGTCTTCGGTACAATTAATTACTCGTATGATTTCTTCTGAAACAGGATTAACTTCAGAAAAACTACGTAAAGGGAATTTAGAAGCACACGAGTGGGAGCAATTAAATGTAAAAGTAAAAAAATTATCTGATGCACCTATTTTTATTGATGATACACCATCACTATCTATTTTTGATTTACGCGCAAAAGCACGAAGATTGGTTTCTCAACATGGCGTAAAAATTATTATAGTTGATTATTTACAATTAATGACAGCTGGTGGTTCTGCTGGAAAAGGAGGTGGAAATAGAGAGCAAGAAATTTCTTCTATTTCTAGAAACTTAAAAGCATTAGCAAAAGAATTAGCAGTTCCAGTTATCGCATTATCACAATTATCGCGTGCGGTTGAAACACGTGGAGGATCTAAAAGACCTTTATTGTCAGATTTACGTGAATCTGGAGCTATTGAGCAAGATGCAGATATTGTATCATTTATTTTCCGTCCAGAATATTACGGAGTTACAGAATGGGATGATGACGAGCATACACCATGTGAAGGACAAGGAGAGTTTATTGTTGCAAAACACAGAAATGGTGGATTGGAAAATATTCGTTTAAAGTTTACAGGACATTTAGCGAAATTCTCTGATTTAGAGGAAGGTTTTAGCTCTGAATTCCAATCTAAAATGAATGCCGTTTCTCCAGATCAATTTATCAGTCCAAAAGATGCTTTTGGTATTGAAGATGATGGAGACGATGTACCTTTTTAAGATTTTTTTCATCAAGAAATTTTTACCGTTTTGTCATTCCTGCGAAGGCAGGAATCCATATAAATAAACTTTGTATAGATTCCTGTTTTCACAGGAATGACATTTTTAAGTTATAAAATATGTTAAATACACAATTGCAATAATGGATTTATGTATTTTAGTGCTTCGACAAGCTTAGCATACCATTTTATCAAATGAAAAAACTCCTTTTTATATTCTCTTTTTTACTGATTACCAATTCAGGCTGGGCATCTTTCATTTATATACCAATGAGTGCAGAGAATCAGAAAAATCATTTAAAAGCCTACGGAATTGTCTTTTATTCTCTACAAAACGGCATAAAAGCAAAATGGCTACTCAATTATGATGGTGGTGCATTCTTAATAGAAAACTCAGAACTTATTGAAAAAGAATGTAAGATTCGTGGAGTTTCGTATCAAATTATTTCAGATGCAAAAGCGCAATTGATATTACAAGATATTTCTTCACCATCCAAAAATCAAGAAGCTGTAACGTTGGAAAAAGCGCCAAAAATTGCGGTGTATTCGCCAAAAGAAAAAATGCCTTGGGACGATGCCGTAACTATGGTGTTGAAATATGCCGAAATTCCGTTTGACGTTATTTACGACGAAGAAGTATTAAATGATAAGTTGTTATTATACGAGTGGTTGCATTTGCATCACGAAGACTTTACAGGTCAATATGGTCGTTTTTACGGTAGTTTTAGAGCGGAACCTTGGTATATTGAAAGTAAATTGAGAGCAGAAGCGCTGGCTAAAAAATTGGGATATGAAAAAGTATCCGAAGAAAAATTAGCGGTCAGTAAAAAAATTAGAGATTATGTAATTGGTGGCGGATTTATGTTTGCTATGTGTTCTGCAACCGATAGTTTTGATATTGCATTATCCGCAGAAGGTGTTGATATAGCAGAATCTATGTTTGATGGAGATTCGTCAGAACCTAATTATCAGTCTAAAATAGATTTTAATAAAACCTTTGCGTTTGAAAATTATACATTGGAAAGAAATCCGACTACATACGAGTTTTCATCTATCGATATGACAGGTAAACGTAGAATTCCGAAAACGTCAGATTATTTTTATTTACAAGAGTATTCTGCAAAATGGGATCTAGTTCCAACTATGTTAACGCAAAACCACACACAATTGGTGAAAGGTTTTATGGGACAAACTACTTCTTTTGATAGAAGTACGGTAAAACCAACGGTATTGGTTATGGGAGAAAATAAAGTGAATAGAGAAGCACGTTATATCCACGGAACTAAAGGAAAAGGAATGTTTACTTTTTATGGGGGTCATGATCCGGAAGATTATCAACACAGAGTTGGAGACCCAAAAACCGAACTAGATTTACATCGAACATCACCAGGATATCGTTTAATCTTAAATAATGTGTTATTTCCTGCAGCTAAGAAAAAGGAGCAAAAGACATAAGTATCTAAGTTGCTTTTTAATTTATCAGTTCGAGTGATTCAGATATAATCTAAATTGTATAGAGAACAATTGATTGTACTATTTTCTATCATATCAAGCAGAGTCGAAGTAAAAAGAAAATAGTAAAACAACATTATTTTCATATTCTTAATAACTTCTTATTTATGTCAATAAAAAGGTAAAAATGCCATTGCCAAATCGTATTTAAAAAAGTACTTTTGTCAGCAACAAACAAAACACAGATGTCTACAACAGTACAACGCCTAGAAATTTTCACCCAACAAGTTCGAAGAGATATTTTACGCATGGTTCATGCAGTAAATTCAGGTCATCCAGGAGGTTCTTTAGGGTGTGCAGAATTTATTACTTGTTTATATCAAGAAGTAATGGATTATTCTACAGATTTTAAAATGGACGGAATAAATGAAGATTTATTCTTTTTATCTAATGGTCATATTTCACCAGTTTTTTATAGTGTTTTAGCGCATACAGGATTTTTCAACATTGAAGAATTAGCAACATTTAGAAAATTAAATTCACGTTTGCAAGGACATCCAACGACACATGAAGGCTTAGAAGGAGTTAGAATTTCTTCTGGTTCTTTAGGACAAGGAATGAGTGTTGGAATTGGAGCTGCACAAGCAAAAAAACTAAACAACGATTCGCATTTAGTATATACGTTGCATGGTGATGGCGAGTTGCAAGAAGGTCAGAACTGGGAGGCAATTATGTATGCGTCAGCAAAAAAAATTGATAATATAATTTCTACTATTGATTTAAACGGAAAGCAAATTGACGGAGCAACAGATGATGTGTTACCAATGGGAAGTCTCAAAGCAAAGTTTGAAGCTTTTGGCTGGGATGTGTTAGAAGTAGAAAAAGGAAATGATATTGCGTCGATTTTAGAAGGTTTAGCAGAAGCAAAATCTAGAACAGGAAAAGGAAAACCAGTGTGTATTTTATTACATACAGAAATGGGTAATGGAGTAGATTTTATGATGCATACACATGCTTGGCACGGAAAAGCGCCGAATGATGAGCAATTGGAGAATGCGTTGGCTCAAAATCCAGAAACGCTGGGAGATTATTAATGCTGAACTCGTTTCAGTATCTTTTGAATAGATAAAAGGAAGCCTGTATAAAATGTACAGGTTTTTTTATTTGTCATAGCGAAAATATTGAAGCAATCCGATAAAGTGAAACTGCAATTATAATATTACTGACTAATTGATAGATTTCTCAATCATAAAAAATTCATTTCTAAATGATAATTACTTTTTTTATTTTTTTATTTAGAACTAAAATGTAAGAATAGTTTTACTTTTACAACTAAACTAATTGAAGTTTAATAACTTCATTTTTTAAATCATTTAATCTTTCAATAATTAATATGAAAATAGGTATTGTTTGTTATCCAACTTTTGGAGGTAGTGGAGTCGTTGCAACAGAATTAGGAATGGCATTAGCAGATAATGGTCATGAAGTCCATTTTATTACATATAATTTACCTGTTCGATTGGATTTTATTTCTCATAATTTACATTTTCATGAAGTAGTAATAGAGGAATATCCATTGTTTCAATATCAACCATACGAATTGGCCTTATCAACAAGAATGGTAGAAGTTGTAGTAAAATATCAATTAGATATTTTACATGTACACTATGCAATTCCACATGCATATGCAGCCTATATGGCAAAGCAAATGCTAAAAGAAAAAGGAATAGACATTAAAGTTGTTACCACTTTACATGGAACAGATATTACCTTGGTTGGAAGTCATCCAACCTATAAAACCGCAGTAGAATTTAGTATCAACAATTCTGATGTAGTTACTACAGTTTCTAAAAGTTTAAAAGAAGATACCTTACGTCTTTTTAATATTAAAAATGAAATTCATGTAATTCATAATTTTATTGATACCACTAAATATGAAAAAGCACATGGGCGAGAATGTCAGAGAATTGCTTTGGCAAAACCAACCGAAAGAATTTTAACTCATATTAGTAATTTTAGACCCGTAAAAAGAATTGAAGATGTAATTAAAACTTTTGAAATTGTACATCGAACAGTTCCTAGTAAATTGTTAATGGTTGGCGATGGTCCAGAAAGAAGAAATGCTGAGTTATTAGCAAAAAAATTAGGTATAAAAGACGATGTTTTATTCTTAGGAAACAGTTCTGAAGTAGCTGAAATCTTATGTTATACAGATGTGTTCTTATTACCTTCTAAAACAGAAAGTTTTGGTTTGGCGGCTTTAGAAGCAATGGCGGCAGAAACAGCTGTAGTTTCTTCAAATTCTGGAGGTTTACCAGAAGTAAATGTTGATGGTATTACAGGTTATTTAAGTAATGTTGGCGATGTAGAAGACATGGCGAAGAATGTATTAAAAATTGTAAAAGACGATGCTACGTTATTACAGTTTAAACAAAATGCAAAAGCGCATACAAAACAGTTTTCTATAAGAAATATCTTACCTGTGTATGAAGATATTTACGAGTCTCTAAAAGTAAAAGTGAATTAAGAATTATAAAACTGAATACTTTTTATAATTAACTCTGTAGAAACTTTACAATCTATTTTTGTTTGTTCTAAATTAGTTAGCAACACAAAATTAACTTGTCCGCTAACATTTTTTTTATCGTGTTTAAGCAAATCTAAAATCCCATTAAAATTATCTTCTAAGATTTGAGTTTTTCCGTAAATAGAAATAATTAGTTGTTTTATGTTTTCTAGTTCTTCTTTTGGAAACCCTAGCAATTCAGCAGATAAAAAACACTCAACAACCATTCCTATTGCAATTGCTTCTCCGTGTGTTAAATTTTCTTTATCCTTAGATTCTAAGAAATAAGATTCTACTGCATGACCAATGGTATGACCGAAATTTAAAATTTTACGCAGGTTTTGTTCTTTAGGATCTTGTAGAACAACTTCGTTTTTAATTTCTATAGAACGATGAATTAACTCGGTAATATCTAAATTTTCTGTATTTTTAATGTTATCATATAAACTCACATCATAGGTCAATCCATATTTAATGATTTCTGCAGTTCCAGATCTAATTTCTCTTGGCGTAACTGTTTCTAAATACCCTGTATCAACAAGTACCATTTCAGGATTTGCAAACAAACCAATTTGATTTTTTAACACACCTAAATCAACGCCAGTTTTTCCGCCTACAGAAGCATCAACCATACTTAATAAGGTTGTCGGAATATTAACAAAATCAATTCCACGTTTAAAAGTTGCCGCTACAAATCCGCCTAAATCTGTAATAACTCCGCCACCCAACGTAATCAATAAACTTTTTCTATCGGCATTTAATTCGGTTAAAACATTCCAAACTCCAGTACAAGTTTCTAGGTTTTTGTTTATTTCACCAGATTCAATTTCTATAAGTTCAATTGGACAAGTAGCTACTAATTTTGGAATAAATTTTCCGTAACAATATTCATGCGTATTTTCATCCACCAAGATAAAAATAGAAGAGTATGATTTTGAAGCTATTAATGTATTTAATTCTGCATATCCATTTTCCTCAAAATGAACAAAATACGTTGCTGCTTTAATTGATTTCATAAGTTGCACTTTGTAGTTGCAAATTAAGTAGAAAAAATTGAAATAGTTACACATTAAAACTATCTTTGTTAACACAAATTACAAGTGTTTATCTATGAAGCTTTTTGAAAATACGGAAGTAGCATTCTCTTTAAAATCTGATTCTCAATTAGAACGTGCTTATTTTTTATTTAAAATGATACAGAACCAACCAATGGTTCGTATAGGGACTGCGGTTACAAACTTTGCGTTAAAAGCACATTTACCAGTAGAAGGTTTAATTCGTTCAACCGTTTTTGATCATTTTTGTGGTGGCATAACAGAAGAAGATTGTATTCCAAATATAGATAATATGTACACCAAAAAGGTACATTCAATTTTAGATTATTCTGTAGAAGGAAAAGAAACAGAAGATCAGTTTGATGATGCGTTACAGAAAACGCTAAAAACCATAGATTTTGCAAAAGAAAAAGAATCAATTCCCTATGCAGTTTTTAAACCAACAGGATTTGGGCGTTTTGGATTGTATCAAAAAATAACAGAAGAGAAAGAATTAACTGTTAATGAGAAATCTGAATGGTTACGTGTTGTAGAACGGTATCATACCGTTTGTAGAGTTGCCCTAGAAAAAGATGTTCCTTTATTAATTGATGCAGAAGAAAGTTGGATGCAGGATGCAGTAGATAATTTAATAGAAGAATTGATGGAAATTTATAACGCCAAAAAAGCCATCGTATTTAGTACATTGCAAATGTATCGTCACGATAGATTTAAGTATTTAAAAGAATTGCATCAAAAGGCGCATCAAAAAGGATATCATATTGGAATGAAAATTGTTCGTGGTGCATATATGGAAAAAGAACGTGAGCGTGCAGCAGAAAAAGGATATGAATCACCAATTTGTAAAGATAAACAAGCAACAGACGATAATTACAATGCAGTGATTGTTTATATGATGGAGCATCCAAACATGGCATTGTTTGCAGGAACACATAACGAAGAAAGTTCTTTTTTAGTAATGGATTTGATAAAAAAACACAATATACAACCAAATGATATGCGTGTATGGTTTGGTCAATTATACGGAATGAGTGATCATATCAGTTTTAATTTAGCGAAAGAAGGATATAATGTTGCTAAGTATTTGCCTTTTGGTCCAGTTAGAGATGTAATGCCTTATTTAATTAGAAGAGCAGAAGAAAACACTTCTGTTGCTGGACAAACAAGTAGAGAACTTGGATTGATAAAATTAGAAAAAAAACGCAGGAAACTATAGTGAGTACTACCATTCAAGAAATAAAAGCAAGTATTTATAAAAACAAAAAACGACTAGCTAAAGAACTGCGAGAAAGTAAAGAATTACTTTCACTATTAACAAAATCTACTCATAAAAAACTAACACCAGAAGAAAAAAAGAAAGTAAAAAATCAGCTGTTAGATATTTGTAAAAGTATTCCTGCCTTAGCCGTTTTTATGCTTCCTGGTGGAGCACTTTTATTGCCGCTTTTAATTAAATTGATTCCAGATATCCTACCAAGCTCATTTAGAGAAGATTCCATAGATATCGACCTTAAATAAAGAGAGAAAAGTATTCAACTTTTAACTCATTAAATTCCAATTTAAAACATTAGTTTTGCAGCTTCAAAATAAGCAAGTATGCAATCAATTAGAAATATCGCTATTATAGCCCACGTAGATCACGGAAAAACAACGTTGGTAGATAAAATTATCGACCAAGCAAAAATCTTAGATGATCGTAAAGAACGCACTGATTTGTTATTAGATAATAACGATTTAGAACGTGAAAGAGGAATTACAATTCTTTCCAAAAATGTTTCTGTTAATTATAAAGGTGTAAAAATCAATGTAATTGATACTCCTGGTCACGCCGATTTTGGTGGAGAAGTAGAACGTGTATTAAAAATGGCGGATGGTGTATTATTATTAGTTGATGCTTTTGAAGGACCAATGCCACAAACTCGTTTTGTACTAGGAAAAGCACTAGAATTAGGATTAACGCCAATTGTAGTTGTAAATAAAGTAGATAAAGTAAACTGTACGCCAGATTTAGTGCACGAAAAAGTGTTCGATTTAATGTTTGCTTTAGAAGCAACAGAAGAGCAATTAGATTTTGTGACTATTTATGGTTCGGCTAAAAATGGTTGGATGAGTACAGATTGGCAAGATCCAAAAGATGATATTCTTGATTTATTAGATGCCGTAATAGAATCTATTCCAGAAGCTCCATACAGAGAAGGAACCCCACAAATGCAAATTACTTCGTTAGATTTTTCTGCTTTTACAGGAAGAATAGCAATCGGACGTATATATAGAGGAGATTTAGAAGAGAATAAAGATTACATGCTATGTAAAAGAGATGGTTCTACAAAAAAAGTTAGAATTAAAGAATTACATGTTTTTGAAGGAATGGGAAAAGTAAAGGTTTCTAAAGTAAGAAGTGGAGATATCTGTGCAATTACAGGTATTGAAGATTTTGAAATTGGAGATACAATTGCTGATATTGAAAACCCTGAAGCATTACCAAGAATTGAAGTAGATCAACCTACAATGAGTATGTTATTTACCATTAACAATTCGCCTTTCTTCGGTAAAGAAGGAAAATATGTAACTTCTCGTCACTTGCGTGACAGATTATTTAAAGAATTAGAGAAAAACTTAGCATTAAAAGTTGAAACAACAGATAGTGAAGATAAATTCACCGTTTTTGGACGTGGAGTTTTACACTTATCTGTATTGATTGAAACCATGCGAAGAGAAGGATATGAATTACAAGTGGGAAGACCACAAGTAATTATCAAAGAAATTGATGGTAAGAAACATGAACCAATGGAAACATTGTCTATTGATGTTCCTGAAGATGTTGCTTCTAAAGCGATTAATTTAGTATCTCTTAGAAAAGGAGATTTATTGATAATGGAACCTAAAGGAGATTTACAACATTTAGAGTTTACAATTCCTTCAAGAGGATTGATTGGTTTGCGTAATAAAATTTTAACGGCAACTGCAGGTACAGCAATTATCAACCATAGATTTAGTGAATACGGACCTTATAAAGGTGATTTTACCGAAGATATTAAAGGAGCAATCGTTTCTTCTGCGGCAGGTAAAGCAACTGCGTATGCAATTGATAGATTACAAGATAGAGGACGTTTCTTTATTGATATCAACCAAGAAATTTATATAGGACAAGTTGTTGGAGAAAATAGCAAGTCTGAAGATATGGCAGTAAACCTTATAAAAGGAAAGCAATTAACTAACATGCGTAAATCTGGAACAGATGAAGCAATGAAAATTGCTCCAAAAACAGATTTTTCTTTAGAAGAAAATATGGAATACATTAAAGGAGATGAGTATTTAGAAGTAACTCCTGAGAGTTTACGTATGCGTAAAATTGTTTTTAAAGGATAATTTTATGCTGAACTTTTCAGTATCTCATTGTCATTTCGACCGTAGGAGAAATCTCATTAAATAAAATATAAAAGCTCAAGTGTAAAACTTGAGCTTTTTTTATAATTAATCCTTATTATCTTTGCCCTATGAGTGAATTTAAAGATTTTTTTGAAGCAATTCAACAAAGCATTGTAAATAATGAGTTTGTAAAATTAACCTTAAGCAAACCTATTAGAAAAAGTGAAGGCTTATTAAATGTTTATGTTCGCTTATTAGTGATTGATGGTAAAGAAATATTCGAATTCAAATATCGTTATGCAGCGGATAATAAATTCAAGAAATTTTCTTTAAACGAGGCAATGTCTGAACTAGAAAAATTGCTACTAGAAACTTTTAGAACAGGGACATTATTTACGTTGAGTTACGATTTATTGGTACTAGTTTCTAAAAAGAAACAAGTTTCTTGCAGAGATACTGCACCTAGTTTTAAAAATAAATTACCAGAAATTTCAAGAGAATAAAAAGCAGCTTTTATATAAGTGTTTCGCTAATTTAAGTGATATGGCGAGTTTTAATTCGTTATATCAAACGTTAGCGAAGTTATACTTTTTAAATCAAAAAATAAATAGGTAAAATCACTTAATATTAATAAGTTAGCTAAAGAGCTTTTATAAAATTATAAATCAATCAGAAATTTTTTCAAAATCGTTAGGTTTATTAAAAAGAAATTACAGATATTTGCAGCAACAAAAAACAAGACATGAATTTTATTCAATTTAATCATCATCATTTTCATAATTCGGCTCAAGCGAAGTGAAAGTGTATTGAATAAAATCAACATATATTTTAAACCCGTTTGAGTACATCGAACGGGTTTTTTGCGTTTACTCGTTTCATGAAAACGAGTAAAAACATTCTGACGAAGGTCAGAATCTGATAAAAGAAGTTAGAAGTTAAATTAAAAAGATACCCACTTTCGTGGGCACGAGCAACAATGAGTACATTAAGAATAGCCATTCAAAAATCAGGAAGATTAAACGAAGATTCCTTACAAATTTTAAAAGATTGTGGAATTTCAATCGACAACGGAAAAGACCAATTAAAAGCAAATGCTAGTAACTTCCCACTAGAAGTCTTCTATTTACGCAACGGAGATATTCCGCAGTATTTACGAGACGGAGTAGTAGATATAGCGATTATTGGAGAAAATGTTCTGATTGAAAAAGGCAACGATTTAGCCTTTGTAGAACGTTTAGGATTTTCTAAATGCAAAGTTTCTATAGCGGTTCCAAAAGAATCTGAAGCCAATTCGTTAAAAGATTTAGACGGAAAAAGAATTGCAACTTCATATCCTGAAACCGTAAAAAAATATTTGAAAGAATACAATATTGATGCGCAATTACACATTATTAACGGTTCCGTAGAAATTGCTCCAAATATTGGTTTAGCAGACGGAATTTGCGATATCGTATCAAGCGGAAGCACGTTGTTTAAAAACAATTTAAAAGAAGTAGAAGTACTATTAACTTCTGAAGCTGTGCTGGCTGTTTCACCAATGATTTTAGAAAGTCAACAGCAAATATTAGACAAACTGCAGTTTAGAATTCAGTCCGTTTTAAAAGGACGAAACTCTAAATATATCTTATTAAACGCTCCAAATGAAAAGTTGTCAGAAATCATAGCTGTATTGCCTGGTATGAAAAGTCCTACAGTATTGCCATTGGCAAAAGAAGGTTGGAGTTCTGTGCACTCTGTAATCGATAAAAACCAGTTTTGGGAAATTATTGACTTATTGAAAGAAAAAGGAGCAGAAGGAATTTTAGTTTGCCCAATTGAAAAAATGGTGTTATAAAATAATTGTCATTCCCGTGAAAACGGGAATCTCATAAATAGAAACTAAAATATCATTCCTACAACTTGTACAGAACTTGATTCCAAAAGACAGAAATCACATCAAATAGATTTCTCTATCGCTAAAAAGCTCATTTCGAAATGACACTAAGGATAATAAGAAAGATAAATAAAAAGATACTGAAATAAATTCAGCATAAAATGAAATTAATAAACAATCCACCAATAGAAGATTGGGCTCAACTCATAGAAAGACCAACAAAAACAGTTGAAGATATAGAAAGTATTGTAAGCATTGTTTTTAATGATGTTTCCAATAACGGAGATAAAGCCATAAAAATATACACAGAAAAATTTGACAAGGTTATTATAGAAAACACAATTGTTTATAAAGAAGAAATTGAAGAAGCAATTGCTGTAGTTTCAACAGAATTAAAAGAAGCAATTCAACTCGCTAAAAACAATATTACAACCTTTCATGCTGCTCAACAAACAGAAAAAGTTTTTGTAGAAACAACCATCGGAGTAGAATGTTGGCAAGAGAAAAAACCAATTTCAAAAGTTGGATTGTACATTCCTGGCGGAACTGCACCATTATTTTCAACGGTTTTAATGTTAGCAATTCCTGCACAAATTGCTGGTTGCAAAGAAATTGTATTGTGTTCTCCACCAAATAAGGAAGGAAAAATAAATCCTGCAATTTTATATGCAGCTACTCTTTGTGGCGTAACAAAAATTATTAAAGCAGGCGGAATTCAAGCAATTGCAGGAATGACATTTGGAACAGAAAGCATTCCCAGTGTTTCAAAAATATTTGGACCTGGAAATCAGTTTGTAACGGTTGCAAAACAAATCGCTACAAAATATGGGGTTGCTATCGATATGCCAGCAGGACCGAGTGAGTTATTGGTGGTTGCAGATGATTCTGCAAATGCATCTTTTGTTGCTTCCGATTTGTTAAGTCAAGCAGAACATGGAATAGATAGTCAAGTGATTTTAGTTTCTGATTCAATTGAATTAATGGAGTTAGTACAGAATGAGATACAAAAACAACTCTCAGAACTTCCAAGAAAAGAAATTGCAGAAAAAGCGTTAGAAAATTCGAAAGCAATTTTAATTGAAGATGAAAATTCAGCTCTAAATTTTATTAATGAATATGCTCCAGAACATTTAATAATTGCAACAAGAAATAATGAATTTTTTATTAATAATATAGAAAATGCAGGATCCGTTTTTATTGGAAATTACACACCAGAAAGTGCTGGAGATTATGCTTCAGGAACCAATCATACATTACCAACAAACGGGTTTTCTAAAGCGTATTCAGGAGTGAATTTAGATAGTTTTCAGAAAAGTATTACGTATCAGAAAATTTCAAAAAAAGGCTTACAAAATATTGGAAAATCTATTGAAGTTATGGCAGAAGCAGAAGGTTTACAGGCACACAAAAATGCAGTAACAATTCGATTAAAGGATTTAAAATAAATAATTATTATGTCATTCCTGCGAAGGCAGGAATCCATAGAAAGTCTATTGTATAAGATTAAGTAAGTATAGATTCCTGCCTTCGCAGGAATGACAAAAGAAAAATGAAAACAAATTTTAACATAAACAATCTCGTAAGAGAAAACATAAAGTCTTTAAAACCATATTCTTCAGCAAGAGATGAATTTAAAGAAAATACTTCTGATATGATTTTTTTAGATGCCAACGAAAATCCGTTTGAAAATGGTGTGAATCGGTATCCAGATCCGCAACAAAATTCTGTAAAAGAGTTGTTGTCAAAAATTAAAAAAGTTAATACAAAGAATATCTTGTTAGGAAACGGAAGCGACGAAGTATTGGATTTAATTTTTAGAGCTTTTTGTGAACCAAATAAAGACAATATAATCATTTTACCGCCAACTTACGGAATGTACAAGGTATTGGCAAACATCAATGCAATTGAGGTAAAAGAAGTCCTATTGACAACAAATTTTCAACCAAAAACACAAACGATATTATTAGCTGCAAATCAAAACAGTAAAGTCTTGTTTTTGTGTTCTCCAAACAATCCAACAGGAAATAGTTTTTCAAGAATCCAAGTTGAAAAATTACTGAAACAATTTAAAGGAATTGTAGTGTTAGATGAAGCTTATGTCGATTTTTCTAAACAAGAAAGCTGGTTGAATCGATTAGAGGAATTTCCGAATTTAATTATCACACAAACATTGTCAAAAGCATATGGTATGGCAGGAATTCGATTAGGAATATGTTATGCTTCTAAAGAAATTATAACCGTATTAAACAGCATCAAGCCTCCTTACAATGTAAATGAATTGACGCAACAAAAAGCTATTGAAAGATTATCAGATTTTGACGTAATTCAAAATGAAATTAAGCAACTAAAAAACGAAAAAGTAAAACTTCAAAAGGCACTAGAATCTATTTATTTTGTTCAAAAAATTTACAAATCAGACGCTAATTTTTTATTGATAAAAGTTGATGATGCAGCGGAGAGATATCAGCAATTAATAGAAAAAGGGATTGTAATTCGAAATAGAACAAAAGAACCAAATTGTGAAAATTGTTTACGAATAACAGTTGGAACTGAGGAAGATAATGAGAAATTTATTTCAGTTTTAAATAAATTAAGTAAGTAAAATAATTACCATAATGTCATTCCTGCGTAGGCAGAAATCCATTACAAATAAGAGAATAAATTAAAATAGATTCCTGCCTACGCAGGAATGACAAAAAAGATGAGCAAAAAAGTATTATTTATAGACAGAGACGGAACGTTAGCTATTGAACCTCCAATCGATTATCAATTAGACAGTTTAGAAAAGTTAGAGTTCTATCCAGGAGTTTTTCGTTGGTTGGGGAAAATAGCAGAAGAGTTAGATTTCGAATTGGTTATGGTAACCAATCAAGATGGATTAGGAACAGATTCTTTTCCGTCAGAAACTTTTTGGCCAGCACAAAACAAAGTTATTCAAGCATTTAAAAATGAAGGAGTTGTATTTGATGATGTATTAATTGACTTCTCATTTCCAGAAGAAAATTCACCAAATAGAAAGCCAAGAACAGGGTTGTTAACGAAATATATGGTTGGTGACTATGATTTAGAGAACTCCTTTGTCATTGGAGATCGGTTAACAGATATCGAATTGGCAGATAATTTAAAAGCAAAAGGAATTTTAATTAGTTCAGATGCTGAATTAAATTATAAAAATAATACACAGGTGTTAAAAACTGAGAGTTGGAAAACTATCTACGAATTTTTAAAATTAGATGAAAGAACAGCATCCATAGAAAGAAATACGAATGAAACAAAGATAAAAATAGATATCAATTTAGATGGAACAGGAAAAAGTACGATTGATACAGGAATCGCTTTTTTCGATCACATGTTAGATCAAATTGCACGTCATGGTCAGTTAGATTTAAATATTCAGGTTAAAGGCGATTTAGAAGTTGATGAACATCACACAATTGAAGATACGGCAATTGCTTTAGGTGAAGTTTTTAATGCTGCTTTAGCAAATAAATTAGGAATTGAACGCTATGGTTTTTGTTTACCAATGGATGATTGTTTAGCGCAAGTTGCTATTGATTTTGGTGGAAGAAATTGGTTGGTTTGGGAAGCAGATTTTAAACGTGAAATGATTGGTAAAATGCCAACAGAAATGTTCTATCACTTCTTTAAATCGTTTACTGACGGAGCTAAATGTAACCTAAACATCAAAGCAGAAGGAACCAATGAACATCACAAAATAGAAGCCATTTTTAAAGCTTTTGCAAAAGCCATAAAAAGAGCAGTAAAAAGAGATGCAGAGAAAATGATTTTGCCATCAACAAAAGGAATGTTGTAAAATAGCTTTTAGCCGTTAGCCTTTTACTAATAGCTAAAAGCCAAAAGCTTAAAAAATGAGAATCATAATTATAGATTACGGAGCAGGAAATATTAAAAGCATTCAATTTGCTTTTAAAAGATTAGGTTTTGAAGCTATTTTATCAAATAATATTGATAAAATAAGAACTGCAGATAAAATTATTTTCCCTGGTGTTGGTGAGGCGAGTTCAGCAATGAAAAAACTTAAAGAATCTGGTCTGGATACCTTAATTCCAACATTAAAGCAACCTGTTTTAGGAATTTGCTTGGGAATGCAATTACTGTGTACTTCTACAGAAGAAAATAACACTGTAGGGTTAGGTATTTTTAACACAAAAGCAAAAAAGTTTACAAACGAAGTAAAAGTTCCACAAATAGGTTGGAATTCAGTTTCAAATTTAAAATCGGATTTATTTAAGAATATTAAAGAAGATGAATTTATGTATTTGGTTCATAGTTATTATGCAGAAAGTTGTGATGAACAAATTGCCACAACAAATTATAGTGTGAACTATGCATCAGCTTTACAAAAAGATAATTTTTACGGAGTGCAATTTCACCCAGAAAAGAGTAGTAAAGCAGGAGAACAATTATTAAAGAATTTTTTGAAACTATAAAAACAAGCCTTTTGCTGTTAGCCTTTAGCTAATGGCCAAGAGCCAAAAGCTAATAAAATGAGAATTATACCAGCAATAGATATCATAGACGGAAAATGCGTCAGATTATCAAAAGGAGATTATAGCACAAAGAAAATATACAATGAAAGTCCATTAGAAGTAGCAAAGGAGTTTGAGCAAGCCGGTATAGAATTTTTGCACTTGGTAGATTTAGATGGTGCTAAAGCGAGTAAAATCATCAATTATAAGGTTTTAGAAAGGATTGCTTCAAAAACCAATTTAAGAATAGACTTTGGTGGCGGATTGAAATCAAATAAAGATTTAGAAATTGCTTTTAATTCGGGCGCAAATCAAATAACTGGAGGAAGTATTGCAGTTAAAAATAGTGAAATTTTTGAAAGTTGGATTTCAAAATATGGTTCAGAAAAAATCATTTTAGGAGCTGATTTTTATCCAGATAATTCAGGAGGGAAAATTGCTACAAATGGCTGGCAAGAAGAAAGTTCATTAGAATTAATTCCTTTTATCTCTGATTATCAGCAAAAAGGAATTCAGTATGTTATTTGCACAGATATTTCTAAAGACGGAATGTTAGAAGGTCCAAGTTTTGAAACGTATGCTAAAATACTAAACGAATGTCATGTTGAGCTTGTCGAAACATCTATAAAACTGATTGTTTCAGGAGGAATTTCAACTTTTGGTGAAATTCCAAAATTAGCAGCACTAGGTTGTGAAGGCGTAATCATTGGAAAAGCCATTTATGAAAATAGAATTTCATTGAAAGAGTTAGAAAACTATATACTTTCAACCTAGATGTCATTCCTGCCAAAGCAGGAATCCATAAAAAATAAATTAATAATAAAAATAGATTCCTGCTTTCGCAGGAATGACAAAATTTTATGCTAACAAAAAGAATTATTCCCTGTTTAGATATTAAAGATGGAAGAACAGTAAAAGGTGTCAATTTTCTGAATTTACGAGATGCTGGAGATCCCGTAGAGTTGGCAAAAAAATATGCAGAAAACGGAGCAGATGAGTTGGTTTTCTTAGATATTTCTGCTACGGAAGAAAAACGTAAAACATTAATTAAATTGGTATTGAAAGTTGCAGAACAAGTCAATATTCCGTTTACAGTTGGTGGAGGAATTTCAACTATTGAAGATGTTTCTGTGCTATTAAATTCTGGAGCAGATAAAGTATCTATCAATTCATCCGCAGTAAAAAATCCGCAATTAATTAATGATTTGGCAAATAAATTTGGAAGCCAATGTATTACTGTTGCTATTGATGCAAAAAGAGTTGACGGAATTTGGATAGTACATTTAGTGGGTGGGAAAGTACCAACTGAACTGAACTTGTTTGATTGGGCAAAAGAAGTGGAGCAAAGAGGAGCAGGAGAAATTTTATTTACATCTATGGAGAATGACGGAACCAAAGACGGATTTGCAAACGAAGCATTGGCAAAATTATCATCTTTAGTAAACATTCCGATTATTGCTTCTGGCGGTGCAGGAAAACTGCAGCATTTTACAGATGCTTTTATCAAAGGAAAAGCCGATGCAGCTTTAGCGGCAAGTGTTTTTCATTTTAAAGAAATAGAAATAAGCGAATTAAAAAAAGAATTACAGAGAAATAAAATTCCTGTGAGAATATAAATCCCCCTTTAATCCCCCAAAGGGGGAATTTCTGCGAGGATTATTTATTGGAATTATTAGAAAAATAAAAAATATAATATGAGTTTTATAGATATAGAAAAGAGTAAACTTTTTTCCCCTTTTGGGAAATTAAAAGGGGAATTAGTTCCAGCAATCATTCAAGATGCAACCACAAAAAATGTATTAATGTTGGGTTACATGAATCAAGAAGCCTTTAATAAAACACAAGAAACAAAATTGGTGACCTTCTTTTCTAGAACTAAAAATCGATTGTGGACAAAAGGTGAAGAAAGCGGAAATACGTTAGAGTTAATCGACATCAAATTAGATTGTGATAACGATACGTTGTTAATTCAAGTAAAACCAACTGGTCCAGCGTGCCATAAGGGTTCAGATACGTGTTGGAATGAAAACAATAAAGAAAACTATGGATTCATTTCTAAATTAGAATCAACTATAACAAATCGAATAGAGAACGCTGATGTGGAAAAATCTTATGTCTCTTCATTATTTGCTGAAGGAATCAATAAAGTTGCTCAAAAAGTAGGAGAGGAGGCGATAGAAGTAGTTATCGAAGCAAAAGACAACAATGATGACTTGTTTTTGAGTGAAAGCGCAGATTTGTTATTTCACTATTTATTGTTATTACAAGCCAAAGGTTTTAAATTGAATGATGTTGTAGCGGTTTTAAAAGGTAGAGAGAAATAAAACAACACGTTATTACGAGTGAAACGAAGTAATCTTTTTAAGAGATTGTTACATAAATAAATTTCTTTGCAATTGTAAAGGTTAACTAATTCGCGGACAAAATTAAGAATATTTAATTTTGTTTATATGAGAAATAACAATCTTTGTTTACCACCAAACAAGAAAGAATTTAAAAATTTCACCATTTTGTTTTTTAAACCAACAAAGTGGAGACGTTTTTTGTTCTAGTATTTCAGAAACTTGTTTTTTGAAAGTTGTATAGTTTTGCCAATCAACGTTTAAAGTTGGTTCTAGTAGCCAATTCATTTTTGAAGGAATGTAAAATTTACACTCTTTAAATACTTGTAATTCCTTTTTGTTGGTGTAAAATCCTGACACACAATTAGAATTAAGATGTTTGAAGTTTATTTTTGTTGTGTTTAGAGGAACAAATAATTGTGATTTAAACAATACTTTTTGCTGAATTTCATCAATATTAAAATGGATTTGTTTCAATAATTGTTCACACTCTTTTTTATACAATAAAGGCAATTGCTTTGTTGCAAGTTTCTCTAATTTTTGTTGCAAAGAATCTTTTCTGTTTGGTCCAATCCAATGTTCAATTTCAGTATTTCCAACCGTATTATCAAATAGATAAAACTTATAAATAATTTCTAAATGAATTGGTTTATCGTCTTCTAAAAATAAGCAATCTAATTCTCCAATTGTAATTTTATCTTTCTGTATTTGGATGTTTTCTTTTAGAATCTCTATTGATTCATATTGCTTTAAATAACAAGAAACAAAAGATTCTACTCGTTTTCCTAATCTTGGAGTTTTTGTGATTGTTCCATTGAAAATAGTTGTGTTTATTGGCGGTAATTCCAATTGTTGTAATCCAATCAATTCGTTTTTCCACAATACATTTGTGCTTAAAAAACCTTGATATTGCTGTTGTATTTCCTTAAAGTTAAATTCCATTTGAAATTCGAATGTAGGAATACTTTTTGTATATTGAAACTCTAATTTTTAGAACTATGAAAATCGATCAATCTATACTACAATTTTTAAAAGATTTATCTACCAATAATAACCGAGAATGGTTCACAGAACACAAAAGCACCTTTACAGAGAATCAAAACCATATAAAAGATGTATTTGCAGAAATGCAAGTAAATTTAGAAAAGTATGACGAAATTGAAAAGATGAAAGTCTATAGAATTTATAGAGATGTTCGTTTTTCTAAAGACAAAACACCTTATAACCCAAGGTTTGCCGTTTCATTTTCTAGATTAGGAAAACAATTACGTGGCGGTTATTTTTTACAAATAAAACCAGGAGAAACAGTATTAGGCGGTGGATTTTGGCAGCCAGAAAAAGACGATTTACAACGGATTAGAAAAGAAATAGAATTAGATGCAACTGAGTTTAGAGATATTTTAACTAACCCAAATTATATAAAACATTTTGGAGGAACTTTTGATGGAGAAGAATTAAAATCTGCTCCAAGAGGTTTTGATAAAGAACATCCAGATGTAGATTTGTTGCGTAAAAAAGGATATATAGCTATTAGAAATTTTTCTGATAAAGAAGTTTTGGCTCCAAATTTTTTAGAAGAAGTAGATGCATCATTTAAAGCATTACGTCCGTTTTTTAATCTGTTTAGTGATGTGTTGACTACGAATTTGAATGGAGAATCTATTCTTTAATAGCTTTTGTAGTTTTATCAATTTCGCGCTTTAAAAAATATCCTGTAACAATAGTTGATAATACATCAGCAATTGGAAAAGAAATCCACACTCCTAATTCGCCATAATAGTTTGGCAAGATTAGAATCAACGGAATAAAGAAAAATCCTTGTCTTGTAAGTGTTAATAAAAGTGCTGGCGTAGCTTTTCCTATTGCTTGAAAATAAGCCGCTCCAATTAACTGAATAGCAATTATAGGTGTTGCTGCAAAAACCCAACGCATATCATGTGGAGTTTGCTTTAAAATATCGGCATCAGAAGTAAATAGATTTGTTATTGTCTCTGGAAAAACCATCAACAAAATAAAAATTAATGTAGCCAACAATGCAGCATATTTTATTGCTGTATAAATAGTTTCTCTTACTCTGTGATAATTTTTTGCTCCGTAATTATATCCAGCAATTGGTAAAAAACCTTGTGTAATTCCGAATACTGGAAAAAGTGCAAACATTAACATTCTACCAACAATTCCGTATGAAGTCACAGAATTAACACCCCCTAAATCAAATAAAATATTATTCATTAATAAATAGGTAACACTTACCGCAGCTTGTCTTGCTAGCGTTACAAAACCTAATGAGCTAATTTCAGATACAATTGATTTTGATAGTTTTAAATGATGCAATCCAATGTTTAGTTCAGATTTTTTAGAGACAAAAAACCAAAGAATAAATAAAAAACACAGCATATAAGAAAGTGTAGTTGCCCAAGCTGCACCTTGCATTCCGTAATCTAATACGTTTATAAAAATATAATCTAAAATTAAATTCCCTACAGAAGGAATTAGCATAGCATACATGGCAAATTTAGGTTTTCCTTCAGCTCTAATAACGGTATTTCCCATCATACAAAGTGCTAAAAAAGGTACTCCATATAAAACAATTGTATAATAGGTTTTCGCAGGTTCAAAAATTTCACCTTTTCCTCCAAAAGCAGGAATTAAACTGTTTGCATAAATCAATCCTAAAACAGTCATTGTTAGTGTTACAATTAAGGTAAGCGTAATTTGATTACCAAAAGAACTCAGTGCTTTTTCTTTATCATCAGAACCTAAAGCTCTAGAAATAATGGAAGAACCTCCAATTCCAATACTCATCCCTAAAGCAGAAATAAAAAAAGAAATTGGCAATACAACATTAATTGCAGCAATAGCAATTGGACCAATCCAATTTCCAACAAAAATGGTGTCAACTAAAATGTTTAAAGACATTACTAAAAGACCTATTGATGCTGGCATTGCCTGCTTAATAAGTAGTTTACTAATATTTTCTGTACCTAAGCTATTTGATAAATTTCTCATAAAAGATGCAAATATCTAAAATCTTTATTTCAACTTTGTTTTTATTTTGAAAAATATTTTCATAATACGATAAACAAAATATATGAAGTCGGTTTTTATTTTAAAACGAATTGTTAAATCATCAGAAATTGATACATTGAACCATGTAAACAATGTTGTTTATGTAAAATGGATGGAGCAAGTTGCTATTGCTCATTGGGCAGAGTTAACCAAAGGAGATCCGTTACCAAATTATGTTTGGGTTGTGATAAGACACGAAATTGATTATTTTAAACAAGCTCTTTTAGGAGATGAAATTACCATAAAAACATGGGTTGGAGAAACACAAGGTTTTAAATCTGAAAGGCATATAGAATTTTACAAAAAAGAGACCTTACTTGTAAAAGTAAAAACAATTTGGGCAATGCTAGGAGCCAAAACGTTTAAACCTACAAGAATTACAGAAAACGTTTTAAAAGTCTTGCAAGCATAGAATTAAGCGTACATTTGCACTTTCAAAAACACCATAGCATGTCAACATTTAGTGAGTTAGGAATTCGCAAAGATTTTATAGAAGGTTTAAAAGAATTGAATATTAAAAATCCTACAGATATTCAAGAGAAAACAATTCCGATATTATTAAATTCTGATACAGATTTTGTTGGACTAGCACAAACAGGAACAGGTAAAACGGCTGCTTTCGGATTGCCAATTCTTCATAAAATTGATTCAAATGATGGTACAGTTCAAGCATTAATCTTATCCCCAACAAGAGAATTGGTTCAGCAAATAAAAAAGCAACTTTTTAAATTCACTAAATATTGTGATGATAAAATTTTTATTGAAGCAGTTTATGGTGGAGAAAAAATCGACAGACAAATAAACAATCTTAAAAGAACAACACATGTTATTGTTGCAACTCCAGGAAGGTTAATTGACTTAATCGAAAGAGGAGAAGTAAACCTTCAAAATGTAAAAAATGTTGTGTTAGATGAAGCCGATGAAATGTTAAGCATGGGTTTTAAACAAGATTTAAATAGAATCTTGAAATACACAAGCGGAACAGGTAATATTTGGTTATTTTCTGCTACAATGCCAGATGAAATACAAAAAATTATCAAGAAATACATGAATCCAAATGCTGTTCGAGTTTCTGTAAACCCAGATAGTTTAGTCAATGAAAATATTACACACCAGTATATAAAAACTACGATTAAAGAGAAAACAAAATTGATTGTTTCTTTTCTAGAAAAAAGACCAAATGATAGAGGTATTATTTTTTGTAGAACCAAGGCTGGTACTCAAAATTTAACTGAGCAATTAAAAGAAGAAGGGTTTGCTGTAGAAGCATTAGAAGGAAACATGCAGCAGAAAGAGCGTGATAGAGCTATGCGTATCTTTAAAAAAGGAGACTGTCAGTGTTTGATTTCTACGGATGTTTCTGCAAGAGGTATTGATGTAAATAACTTAGCATTTGTAATACACCATCAATTACCAGAGCAATTAGAATACTACACTCATAGAAGTGGAAGAACTGCAAGAGCAGGGAAAACAGGATTTTCTTTAGCCTTAGTATTACCTTACGAATTGGAACACATTCATCAGATTCAGAAAGATTTAGGAATAAAATTCAATGAAATTTCTTTTTAAATGGATTTAATTTACGTTTTAGATATCATTGGTACATTTGCCTTTGCAATTTCTGGAGCTTTGGTTGCTTCTAATAAAAACTTCGATTTATTTGGCGTTATAATTATTGCTTTTGCAACTGCTGTTGGTGGCGGAATGATGCGTGATGTATTGATAAACTCACATCCAATTAATTGGATTGGAGATTTAAATTACATCTGGACAATTTTAGCTGCTGTCGTTTTTACATTCTTATTTAAAAGTAAAATTGCTCCATTAAGTAAAACCATGTTTTTGTTTGATACTATCGGAATTGGTGTTTTTACGTTATTAGGAGTTCAAAAAGGATTGACTTTTCATTTACATCCATTTATAGCAATTGTAATGGGAATGGTTTCATCTGTAATGGGCGGAGTTATTAGAGATGTATTAACCAATGAAGTTCCGTTAATTTTTAAAAAAGAAATTTACGCCTCGGCGTGTTTGGTTGGAGGAACCGTTTATTTAATTACAAATCATTTTAATTTACCAGAAAATATTCAGTTTTTTGCAACCGTATTTACAGTTATTGGTATTCGATTAGTAGCGGTTAAGTTTCAGTTGCAATTACCCAAAATTAAAGATGATTTATTTGGGAAAACATTATAAGTAAAAAGCGAAGCTAATGCTTCGCTTTTTACTTATAATTAGGATGTCAGTTCGTGAAATTTATTCGAATTGATAGAATTTTATTTTAGATCTTTTAGTAATTCTCTAATTGAACGTTCTAATTGTTGATCTCTTCCATTATCAATAACTCCTGGCATGTTTTTAACCTGAATTAAAGGATTTGTTTGATTATTCTCCATCCATTCACCAGCTTTATTTTTTGCGCTGACAGGGACAACTCCCCAGCGAGAACCATCAGGCAATCCTTCCCAACCAGCAAAACTACAGGTTCCAGGAACTGGCATACCAACTGTTTTTCCAATTTTTAAATCTGTATAACCAGAAGCATAACAATGTCCGTCTGAATACATACTTTCATTAAAAATTGATAATGTAGGTTTTGTCCAACGAGAAGTTGGCTCTCCACCAACAACTTTAGCTGCTGTAGCATACGTTATAAATGAAGTTCCTGTAAAGAACATTGCTAAATCTGCAACTAAATCTCCACCACCATTAAATCGAGTATCTACAATAACTCCTTTACGTTCAGCATATTTACCCATCATGTCTTGGTAAACACTTCTGTAAGGAGCATCGCTCATTCCAGGTATATGCACATAACCTAATTGACCATTACTTGCTTTGTCAACTTCTTTTTCGTTAATCTTAACCCATCTGTCATATAACAATATGTTTTCAGCTCTTAAAGAAATTGGTTTAACCGTAATATTTTGTGTTTTTTTAGTATCTGGATCTAAAATGTCTAATAACATAAACTTATCGCTCATTCTATTTAGGTATTTTGCTACATCTTGATTTTTATCAATCGTTTCTCCATTAATTTTTTCAATAATCATTCCGGCAGAAACGTCAAATTTTGCTTTATCTAAAGGTCCGTCTTTAATAATTTCATCAATTAAAATTCCGTTTTCTTTATAATCGTAATTCATAAATATTCCTAATGAAGCAGTAGCATCTGCATTAGAAACATCACTATCACTATATCGAGAACCTGCATGAGAAACGTTTAACTCACCAAGCATTTCAGAAAGCATTTCAGAAAACTCAAACTCATTGCCAATATGTGGTAAATACTTTTGATATTCTTTTTTCATTAATTCCCAGTTAACACCATGAAAAGTAGGTTCATAAAAAATAGCATTTGTACGAATCCAAACATGACTAAACATCGCAACTCTTTCTGCAGCTTCATCAAATTCCATTTCGCCATTAATCTTAACGCTTTCTTGTTTTCCTGTTTTAGGGTCAATTTTTGAAATTTTCCCGCTACTTAATAAGTAAAGGTTTTCCATTTCATTATCCCACTGCAAACTTCCACCACCAATATTCAATTTTAAAACCATTTTGGTTTCTTTGGTTCTAAGGTTTGTACTCCAAAGGTTTGCTTTTTCTTCAAAACTTGATAAATAGTATAATTCATCTCCTTTTTTAGATAACACAGCATCACCCAAACTAGAAGAATGTATTGTTAATCTACGTGTTCTATCTTTCATGTTATCCCAATCAAATATAAGTGGAGTGACTTCTTTCTTTTCATCTGATTTTTTTTTGTCGTCTTTCTTATCCTTATCAGCTTTGTCTTTTTCTTTCTTAATTTCTTCTTTTAAAGCGAGCGTCAATTTGTAATCATCATCACTTAAATTAAACGTATCCCAAGCATCTTGATTAAAGAACATACTATATACATCACTTTGAGATTGACCGCTTGTAGCGTAGGATTTTAATCCATTTCTATTACTAAACCAAATCATTTGTTTACCGTCATTTACCCATTTTGGGTTATAATCATAGTAACCACTTTCGTTTAAGTTTACTCGTTTAGAGCCATCAGCAGCCATTAATAAAACTTCGCTATTACTTAATGTTTTACCCCAATCTACCAATAACCATTTACTATCTGGACTCCAAATAAACTTTTGGTCTCCATCTCTCATATGAAATAAATCTTTTGGTGTAAGTAATATTGTTTCTTTCTTTGATTTTAAGTCTATTATTTTTAATGTTCTTCGTCCTTCAATAAAAGCTAACATCTTACCATCTGGTGAATATTGAGCTAAGTAATTATCAAACTTATTTTCAATTATAGCAGATTCCTCTAAAAGTGTTGAAGCATAAAAGAAAGGTTCTTCTTTTCGTAGTTTTTCTGTTTGATAGACGGCCCATTTTCCATTACGTTCACTACTATAAACTACAGATTTTCCTTCTGGCCCCCAAGTAACAAAACGTTCATTTTCGGGAGTATTTGTCAATCTTTTGGTGAAAGATTTATCTATAGAAGTTACAAAAACTTCTCCTCTTGCAATAAATGCAATTTCTTTTCCACTTGGAGAAATAGCCATTTCGTTAATTCCTCCATTAATAGAAATAAATTTATCTGTATTGTCTATGTTTTGAGTTATAATATTCACGTTCACTTTAGAAGGTTTTTCACTTTCTTTCATGGTATATAATTCTCCATCAAATCCAAACGAAATAACGCCGTTGCCAACACTTAAAAAACGTACTGGATGCAACTTGAAATTAGTTATTTGTTGACTTTGGCTTGGATTACTTAATAATATTTTATGCACATTAAAAGTCCCGCTTTTTTCACTTAAATAGTAAATACTTTTTTCATCAGTACTAAAAACAGGTTGTCTGTCCTCGCCGTTAAAAGTAGTAATCATTTTATGTGTTTTCATTTTGGTGTCATAGGTCCAAATATCTCTTGTAATAGAAGACGTGTGGTGTTTTCTAAATTCATTTTCACCACCTTTTTTATCATGATAAACCATTGTTTTACCATTCTTTGATACTTGAACATATTCTGCAGGAACTGTAAAAATTTGTAATACTTTCCCTCCTTTTACAGGAACGCTATACAATTCTGGTTGAGATCCTGTTGGATACTGTCTGTGTTTTACATCATCTTGACGTTGAGCTCCAAAAATTACATCTCTATCATTTGAAGAGAAAGAATATGGAGATTCGTTTGCCGAATGAAACGTAAGACGTGTTGCAGAACCACCTTTAGCGGCCATTACATATACATCAAAATTTCCATATCTGTTAGAAGCAAAAGCTAAGTTTAAACCATCATTACTCCAAACAGGCATATAATCATGTGCTTTATGGAAAGTTAACTGTACAGCGTCTCCACCAGAAGCAGCAACTTTATATAAATCGCCTTTGTATGTAAATGCAATTTGAGATCCATCAGGTGAAATAGATGAGTAGCGCATCCATTGTGGATTGTTTTGCCCGATGATTGCCATGCTAATAAATAAAAATAAAAGTGTTAGTTGTTTCATGTTTTTTAATTTTTAACTAAACTAATCATTTATTTTAAATACTATTTATTTGTGGAATAATTTTATCTTCACAAAACCAATTTAAATAATATTAAAATGGAAGCTTTAGTATTTAAAAACGTATCAGAATTTAAAAAGATGATTGGGTTAGAATTACCAATATCTAATTGGATTTGTGTTACCCAACAAATGATTAACGATTTTGCAAATGCTACGTTAGATAAACAATGGGTTCATGTAGATGTAGAAAGAGCTAAAAGAGAATCGCCTTTTAAAAGTACCATTGCTCATGGTTTTATGTCTGTAGCGTTATTATCAAAATTTCTAGAAGATTTAATTCAAATTGATAGCATTAAATTAGGGTTAAATTATGGATTAAATACGGTTCGATTTGCAAATCCTGTTCCTGTAAACAGTAATATTCGTTTAAAAAGCTCTATAAAAAACATCGAAGATCATAAAAACGGAATTAAAGTAACTTTTTCTTGTTTTGTTGAAATTGAAGGAGAAGAGAAGCCAGCTTGTATAGCAGAGTTTTTAACATTGTTATTTGAATAAAAAAAGCTGCATAAAGCAGCTTTTAATTTTATATAAAATTCGTAATTTATGAAAGCCACCCTTTTTTATCAACAAATTTTGAATACCAAACTAAAAAGACAGACAGTCCAATTATTATAATTGGCATTGCAATTCCTCCAGGTCCGTAAACATCTTTAATTCCGCTCGTAAAACCATAAGACATTTGTACAAGAACTCCAATTAAAGAAATTAAAAGTACTGTTTTTGTGAATTTTTTTCTAAAGATTAATAATAAACAGCCTAAGAAACCAGCAAAAACTGCGATAGCAAAAGCAGCTGTAGCCCAAGCAGGAACTGTCTCCATATATTGTCTTTGTCCTTCTTCTAATAAAGCTTTCATATCATCAGTCATGTAAGCTTGGCCAATGTAATTTAGTATGCCCATAAGATTCCATATCAAAGCGATTATACTAATTACCCAAAACCCGATCCCTGGTTTGTTTGTTGATTCTGACATACGTTAATTTTTTATGGTTACTAGAGCAACAATATAGACAATATCTTAGAAATTAGAAAATTATAGAAAAGAAAAAGAAAAATAAGTTAGAATTTTTTTAATGATTTATTCGTTAAAAACCTTAAAAACAACGTACTTTTGCAGATTACTATCATAAAACTATATATGTCTGAAATTATTACAACTACAGAATTAGAAGAACGTAAAACAGGTAAAGATTTATATAGTTATCAAAAAGGAGCAATTAATAAAATTTTCAAACTTTTTGAAACTGCTCCAGAAGATTATCACTTATTATATCAATTACCAACCGGAGGAGGAAAAACAGTGATTTTTTCTGAAATGGTAAGACAATATTTAAAACATCATCAAAAGAAAGTATTGGTAATGACGCATAGAATAGAGCTGTGTAAACAGACTTCTTCTATGTTAACTGAATTTGGTGTTGTAAATAAAGTGATTGATAGTACCGCAAAATTAGACGATCAATCTAATTATTCTTGTTTTGTTGCAATGGTAGAAACGTTAAACAATCGTTTAAGTGATAATAAACTTGATATTTCTGATATCGGTTTGGTAATTATTGATGAAGCACATTACAATTCGTTTACTAAATTATTTAAGTTTTTTGAAAATTCTTTTATTCTTGGAGTTACAGCAACACCTTTAAGTTCTAATATTAAATTACCAATGAAAGACAATTACAACGAGTTAATTGTTGGTGAAACTATAGAATCTTTAATAGAAAATGAGTTTTTAGCGAGCTCAAAAACATTTTCTTATAATGTAGGTTTAACTTCTTTGGTTGTAGGTTCTAATGGAGATTATACAGTAAAATCGTCAGAAGATTTATATTCCAACACCACGATGCTTAGTAAATTATTACAATCATATGAAGAAAGATCTAAAGGTAAAAAAACGTTAATATTTAATAACGGAATTAATACGTCTATTCACGTTTACGAAACCTTTAAAGCTGCGGGGTATCCAATTGCACATTTAGACAATACTGCAACAAAAAAAGAAAGAGCTTTTATTTTAAGATGGTTTAAGAAAACACCAAACGCAATTTTAACTTCGGTTAGTATTTTAACTACTGGTTTTGATGAGCCAACAGTAGAATCTATCATCTTAAACAGAGCCACAAAATCGTTAACACTTTACTATCAAATGATTGGTAGAGGATCACGAATTTTAAAAAATAAACCACATTTTAATATTATTGATTTAGGTAATAACTTTCACAGATTTGGTCCTTGGGGAGCAGATTTAGATTGGCAACAAATCTTTAGATCTCCTAACTTTTATTTAGAAAAGTTATTGAATGATGAAGAGCTAGAAGAAACCTTTGCTTATAATATGCCAGAAGCTTTAAGAGCTGAATTTGGGAAAACAAAAGATATTATATTTGATGTAAAACAAGCCTATTTAGATTCTTTAAAAAATAGAGATTCTACTAAAGTGGTGTTAGAGAAATCTTTAGTGCATCATGCAAAAATGTGTATTGAAAATAGTGAAGATGTTTATGATGCTATCGATTTAGCAAAAAAGTTAGGGGATGATATCGATTTTAGATTACAACGATATTCTAAATGTATTAGTAAAAGCACTACTAATTTTATGGATTGGTTAAAAAATGATTACAGAATAAAACTGAGGTTGTTTTTAAGAGCTAATTTCGATGAAATGTTTGAGGAAATCCATGGAAGGCCTGCTGAATAATTATTAATTAGCAATAAGGTTGCTACATAAAATTATCTAAAGAAATACTACTTATAGTTTTAGTTTTTTTTATCTAGGAATAGACATACTTGTTAAATAAAATTGTAGTTCAAGAAATTTCTCCAGTATTCTTATCTTCTACAAGATTCACTTTTGCAGGGCTTTTACTTCATTTAATTTTTTATTAAAAAGTTTCAACATCTGCGTATGTAAATCCTTTAATTGCTTTGGTTTTATGTTGGTCTGTTTTAGATGAAAACATTACATTTCAGTTAATTATTGCTGCAATTATCTTATTGTTGGGTGTTTATTTTATAAATTATAGTAAGAATTCCAGAGAATCTTAAGAAAATCAAATAGAGTTTAATATATTTAAAGTCTTATATTTATTACTTTTTGATGGAAAAATACGTTACTGTTTTTAAAGATGCTTTTTTTGGTTCTTTAGATTGGACATGGAAATCTATTTTATTAGAAGTTCCTTGGTTCAACAATTATTTCTCGGGATTATTAATCATCTCTCTATTAGTTTGGTTACTAGAAATTGCATTTCCGTGGCGTAAAAATCAAGCAATCATTAGAAAAGATTTTTGGTTAGACGCGTTTTACATGTTCTTTAATTTCTTTGTTTTTTCAATTGTAATTAGTGGTTTTTATAGTGTTTCTGGTTTGATGTTTAACGATTTTGGAGTGACAATAAAAAGCTTTACCATTTTAAATTTATCTTCTTTTTCTGCTTGGGTAGAGCTTTTAATTTTCTTTATCATTTTAGATTTTGTACAATGGCTGACACACATTTTTTTACATAAATTTGAGTTTTTATGGCGATTTCACAAAGTGCATCATTCGGTTAAAGAAATGGGCTTTGCAGCGCATTTACGCTATCATTGGATGGAAAACATTTTATACAAACCATTAAAAACAATTGGTGTAATGATTCTTGGTGGTTTTGAACCAGAACAAGCATTTATTGTTCATTTCATTGCCATATCAATCGGGCATTTTAACCATGCAAACATTAAAATTACCTGGGGGTTTTTAAAATATATTTTTAACAATCCAGTAATGCATTTATATCATCATATTAAAATATTTCCAGAAAATAAACCAAACGGAATTAACTTCGGAATTAGCTTAAGTATTTGGGATTATATCTTTAAAACCAATTATATTCCTGAAGAAAGTGGAACCATAGAATTAGGTTTTCCGGGTGAAGAAAATTTTCCAAAAGGATTTTTTGGGCAATTTATGTACGGATTTAGAAAAGACAAAAAATAACAACGATAAATTAAACACAAACTAAATGAAAACAACACTTTACAGTTTGCTTTTTTTACTTACAATATCTGTAAGTGCACAGAAAAAGGTTTTAGACCATCCAGATTTTGATATCTGGAACACCATCAAAAGTCAATCTATTTCTAACAACGGAGATTTTATTATGTACTCTTTAGAAAGAGGCGAAAAAGATCGATTTTTAAAAATAAAAGACAAAAAAGCAAGAGCAATTTTTAACTATGATAGAGTTGAAGGCGGACAATTTACGAACGATTCTAAAAATGCACTTTTTACTATTATAGCATGGAAAGATAGCATTACAGAAATGGAACGTAGAAAAGTAAAGAAAGACAACATGCCGAAAGACACATTGGCTATTTACAACCTTTCTGAGAAGTCGTTAACCAAAATTGCGAATGTTAAATCATATAAAGCTCCGCAAAAATGGAATGGCTATGTAGCATATTTATTGGAAGACATTAAAAAAGCTGTATCTAAAGATACAACAAAAGGTAAAAAAATAAAATCAAAAAAAGTTAAAAAAGTAAGTGCCAAAAACGGATATCATTTGGTAGTCAGAAATTTAGTAACTCAAAAGGAAGATACCTTAAAATACGTCACTTCATATTCATTTGCTAAAGAAGGTAAAAGTTTAGGGTATGTTTCAACTGGTAATTCAGAGGATGATGAAAGTGGCGTTTATGTTTTAAACTTAAATAACAATCAAAAAACTGAAGTATTTACAGCAAATAATAAATCTAACTATTTTCAATTGACATTTAATGATGCTGGAAATAAATTAGCTTTTGTTGTTGATACAGATACTACGAAAGCTTTAGTGAGACCAAATCAATTATATGTTTGGAATGGTACTGAAAAAGCTACTGAAATTACTGACCAAAATTCAACTTCTAAGGGATATAGAATTTCATCAGACGGAAAAATTAGTTTTTCAAAAGATAATTCAAAAATGTATTTTGGGTTAGCAACACAACCAATTGTAAAAGATACAACGTTAGTAAAAGACGAAATTGTAAATGTAGAAGTTTGGGCCTATGATTCTCCTAGATTATATACAGTGCAAGAATTACAAGTAAATAATGATATAAAAAAATCATATACCACAGCATTGCATTTAAATTCAAATAAAGTTGTTCAATTAGAAACTATAGAATTTCCAGATGCAACAATTGGAAACGAAGGTAATTCAGAAAATGTGTTGATTTCAAATCCGATGCCATATCTATTAGAAAATCAATGGACAGGAATGACAGCAAGCGATTATGCAATTGTTAATGCAAATTCTGGCACTATTAAAAATATACTTACTGAAGTTGCTGGCGGAGTTCGATTAAGTCCGCAAGGAAAATATGCATACGGTTATAATACTGTTGATAGTACTTGGTTTGCGTATGATATTTCTAACAATAGAAAGTTAGACTTAACCAAAGGGAACGTTTTTTACGACGAATTAAATGACACTCCAGATCACCCTGGTTCTTACGGAATGGCAGGTTGGACAAACGATGATAATGCCCTCTTAATTTATGATCGATATGATATCTTTAAATTCAACCCAACAACTGGTCAGCATACAAAATTAACAAACGGTAGAGCAACAAAAACGGTATACCGTTATGCTAGATTAGATAAAGAAGAAGAATTTATAGACGACTCTAAAACTTGGTTATTAACCACATTTAATGAAATAACTAAGAATAGTGGATACTATGAATATAATGCTAAAAGAAACAGAGGAAAACAATTGGTTGATGGCCCTTTTAGTTATTCTAATCCTATAAAGGCTGAGGATGATAAAAATGTGTTATTTACACGTCAGTCTTTTATTGAATTTCCAAACTTAAGAGTTTCAGATTTAAGCTTTAAAAGCCAAACAGTTGTTAGTGATGCAAATCCGCAGCAAAAAGAATATAACTGGGGAACAATAGAATTAACGAACTGGACATCTTTAGATGGAAAAGCATTGAGTGGATTGTTAATAAAACCAGAAAATTTTGATCCAACTAAAAAATATCCACTGTTGGTAAACTTTTATGAAAGAAGTTCAGACGGATTGCATTCTCACAGGGCTCCTTCACCAGGAAGATCTAGTATCAATTATAGTTTTTATACAAGTAGAGGCTACATAATTTTTAATCCAGATATTGTTTATAAAGATGGTTATCCTGGTGAATCTGCATATAATGCTGTAATTCCTGGAGTTACTTCTTTAGTAGATAAAGGTTTTATTAAAAAAGATAAAATTGGAGCACAAGGTCATAGTTGGGGAGGATATCAATTAGCGTATTTAGTCACTAAAACCGATATTTTTGCAGCAGTAGAATCTGGTGCTCCGGTTGTAAATATGATTAGTGCTTATGGAGGAATTAGATGGTGGACAGGTTTAAGCAGACAATTTCAATACGAACACACACAAAGTAGAATAGGAGGAACGCCTTGGGAATATCCGATGCGTTATATTGAAAATTCACCAATTTTTTCGATAGATAAAATTAATACACCCTTGTTAATTATGGCAAATGATGCAGATGGTCATGTGCCATGGTATCAAGGAATTGAGTTTTTTACAGCATTAAGAAGATTAGGAAAACCTTCTTGGTTATTGAATTATAACGGAGAACCTCATTGGCCATTAAAAATGCAAAACAGAAAAGATTTTAATATTAGAATGGCACAATTCTTTGATTATTATTTAAAAGATACAGACAAACCAACTTGGTTGCATCGTGGAGTTCCTGCTATAGAAAAAGGAATAAATCAAGGTTATGAGTTGATGAAAAACTAAACTATTTAAAAAAGCTCTTAGATTTATGCTGAATTTATTTCAGTATCTAAGAGCTTTTTTAATGTATAAAAACATGAATAAGAATTAATTCTTTTCTATTTGTTAAGAACTAAATGCTTTATAAAAAACTCCATCATTCTATCTCTATTAACGGCAGTATGACCTTTATCTGGTCCAACCTGTACTTCAAAACTTTTTCCTGCTTTTTGTAAAGCTTGTATTAATTGTAATGAATTTGCTTGATGTACATTGTTATCATTTGTACCATAATAAATCATCAATTCTCCTTTTAAATCTTTCGCATAATTCATAATACTAGAAGCTTCATACCCTTTTTTGTTATTGGTAATTAAGTTCATAAAACGCTCTGTATACACATTGTCATAATTTCTCCAATCTGTTACTGCCGAATTTGCAACTGCAACATGATACACTTCTGGATGTCTTAATAAACTTGTAGCTGCAGTTGTACCACCATAAGAAGTTCCGTAAACACCAACGCTATTTTTATCAATATACCAACGATTGTATAACGATTTAACTCCTTCGGCAAAATCATCCATTTCTACGATACCTAAGTTTCCATACAATTTATCTAACAACCTTTTTCCTCTACCACGAACATTTCTACCATCAATATTTAAAACGATAAATCCGTATTCCGTAATTGAACTTGGATAGGTAAATATTTCTCTAAAAGCATTTGTTGCAGGTCCGCCGTAATTATCTAAAATAACTGGATATTTTTTAGTTGGATCAAAATTAGAAGGGAAATGAATCATTCCATGTAATTCAGTTTCTCCATCAGCAGAAGTAAACGTAAATACTTCAACAGTTTTAAAACCTAACTCATTAAATTCAGTCATATCACTTTTAGCAATTTCTGATATTTTTTTTCCTTTTGAATCCATTAAACTCATAAAAGGAGCAATGTTGTGTGTTTGAGCAAAATCAATAAAATACTTTCCGTTTGGAGAAATAGTGGCACTATGATTAAATTTAGGATCCGTTAAACGAACATCATTTGTTCCGTTTAAATTTACGCGGTGCAATTGCATTTTCATATGATTCTCACCACTACGAGCGTAATAATATACTTGTTTGTTTTTCTCATCAACCTCAACAAGTCTAGTAACTTCAAAATTATGATTGGTTAATGTATTCACTAATGTTCCGTCATAATTATACACATAATAGTTGCTAAAACCATTTCTTTCTGATGCCCAGATAAAATGTTTACCATCTTTTAATTCATAAATTTCTGGAGTGTTTTCTGTAAAACTTGCTAGCCATTCTTCACGAACAATAGTTCTCGTTTCTCCAGTAGTTGGATTTCCAGCACTATATTCCATAATGTCTTGCTTTCTGTTTGTAGAATGATATAGTAATTCTGTGCCATCTGGAGACCATTTAATTCCGTACAAATAGGTCCCTAAATCACCATCATTATATGGTTTTCCTTTTCTAACATCTAACGCAACCGTTTTTTTAGATTCTAAATCATAGACCATTAAATCTACTGGTAAGTTTTTAGCGCCAACTTTCGGATATGCTTCTATCTCTACAGAATCTTGTAATTGTGTTTGATTATAAAGAACATAATACTTCTTTGCGTTTTTTTCTTCAAAACGATAAAAAGCTACTTTTTTAGAATTTGGCGACCACCACATTGCCGTATTTTGTCCTAATTCTTCACCATAAACCCAAGTTGCAATTCCATATTTAAGTTGATTTTCATCATTTCCTTTAGTTGTAATTACTTGTATATTAGATCCGTCTGGATTACTGATATACATATTTCTATCTTTTGTAAAGGCTTTTAGCTTTTCATCCGGAGAAAGAGAAGAAGCATATTGTCTTCCACGAGCAGGTCTATCTCCTCTTCTAAAACGTGGTGGACTTTTTTCTTTTTCTGTAGCTACAACTTTTTTCTTTCTTACATCATATGTAAGTTGCATTCCATTTTCTACATAAGTAAATGTTTTTCCATCTTTAGCCCAATCTACAGAAGTTGGTGCTCTTTTTATAGAACTATATAATTTAGGTGCCATTTTTTGATACTGTTCATAACCTGGCATTTTTTTTAATTTGTCTTGTGCAGAACTATTTAACGAAAAGACAAACAATAGCAACAAAGAAAATACTATTGCTTTTTTAGAATGATTAAGATTCATTTTGAGATAGTTTAAATTTTATTTGAGTAAAGTTAAATGAAAAAATATTCTAAGGAAAAAAAGATTGAAATTTTAACGTAAGTTTACAATATTATAAAATAAAATTTTATTGTAAAAAATTATATAAATAACTTTCACATAACTATTAATAGAATTTTCAATTTATGAATCAGTATCCAAAAAAAGTATATTTAAATGGCAATATTCTAGATGCGCAATCTGCAAAAGTTTCTGTATTTGATAGAGGTTTTATGTTTGGTGATGGTATTTATGAAGTTATGGTTCAGATTAATGGTTGTTTTTTTTATGGCGATGAACATTTAAATCGATTGCAATTTTGTTTAGATAAAATAAACATCAATTTTGATGCAAATTCACTTACAGAAGAAATTCATAAATTATTGATCGCTTCAGATTTAGTTAAAGATGATTGTTTGTTATACATTCAAATTACTAGAGGAACAGCGCCAAGAACACATTCGTATCCAAAAAAGGTTGTACCAACAGTTATGATGTATGCTGTACCAAAGAAGCTACCAGAAATAAATTTAATACATGCTTCTGTAGTTACAACAAACGATTATAGATGGGAAAAATGCGATATTAAGATGACTTCTTTACTAGGAAATGTAATGGCAAACGAATTGGCAACGGAACAAAATTGTTTTGAAACGTTGTTTGTTCGAGACGGAATTATCACAGAAGCTTCTCATTGTAATGTCTTTTTTATTAAAGATAAAGTTGTCTATACACATCCCGCAAATCAGTTTATTTTAAACGGAATTACAAGGCAAATTGTACTTAATTTGTGTAAAAAACTCAAACTAGAAGTAATTGAAGAAGGGGTAGAGTTCAATGACATTAAAAACATGGATGAAGTCTTTTTAACAGGAACATCAACACAGATTGCGTCAATAAAGCAAATAGATAATCACTTTTTTTATAAAAATACAGAAATAGGAACAATTACAAAAATGCTTCAACAAGCCTATTTTGAGTTAAAATAAGTCTATTAATTAAAAATTAATAATCAAAAATTTATACATTTACAAGAGAACAATTAATAATCAAACTACCAAACAAATGAAATCAATTTTATTTTCAATTCGCATATTTATTTTTCTTGCTATTTCAAACACCTTAATTGCTCAAGATTTTAGCGCATTAACTTACAGAACTGTTGGCCCGGAAAGAGGAGGAAGGGTTACAACAGTAACCGGAACACCCATGTTACCAGGAACATTTTACTTAGGAGCAACTGGCGGTGGAGTTTGGAAATCTGAGGATTATGGAACTTCTTGGAATAATGTTTCTGACGGGTTTTTTGCTACACCTTCTATTGGTGCTATTGAAGTCGCTATTAACGATCCAAATATTGTATATGTAGGTACTGGTTCTGATGGTTTACGAAGTAATGTAATTTCAGGAAAAGGAGTTTATAAATCTATCAACGCTGGAAAAACTTGGGAACATATTGGTTTAAGAGAAACAGGACAAATTGGTGCTGTAGAAATTGACCCAACAGATCATAATATTGTTTGGGTTGCTGCAATTGGAAACGCTTTTAAAAACAATACCGAAAGAGGAATTTATAAAACAATTGATGGAGGAAAGAATTGGGAGAAAGTTTTGTTTATTTCTGATGAAGTAGGATTTGCTGATTTAGAGTTATTACCAAACAATCCAAATATTGTGTATGCTGCAGCTTGGAAAGGACAACGTAAACCTTGGACAATTATTTCTGGTGGAACAAAAGATGAAGGCGGAATTTATAAGTCTATTAATGGAGGTAAAGATTGGGAAAAATTAGAAAATGGTTTACCTAAAAATTTGATTGGAAAAATAGATTTAGCTGTTTCTGCTGTAGATTCAAGTATTTTATATGCTGTGATTGAGGCTCCTGGTAAAGAAGGTGGATTGTATAAATCTGTAGATCAAGGAAAATCTTTTAAACAAGTATCTGACAATGTTGGTTTGGTAAACAGACCTTTTTATTATACAAACATTGAGTTAGACCCAACAAATCCAGATATTATATATTCCAATGCTAATCCATTATTAAAATCGATTGATGGAGGAAAAACCTGGAGCAGGATGTCTGTTCCTCATGGAGATAATCACGATATTTGGATTAATCCAAACGATCCAAATTTATTAATTCAAGCAAATGATGGTGGCGCAAATGTTACTCATAATGGAGGAAAAACTTGGTCTACACAATTTAATCAACCAACTGCAGAATTATATCAAGTAGAAGTAGATGATCAATATCCGTATTGGTTATATGCGGGTCAGCAAGATAATTCTACCACAATTGCTGTACCTAGTTTTCCGCCGTATGCGATTCAAATCCCTGGAAATGGTTGGGTTATTAATACTGGTGGGTGTGAAACTGGCCCAGCAGTTCCAAAACCTGGAAATCACAATATTGTGTATGCAAATTGTAAAGGCAACTTTGGTGTTTTTAATAAATTAACAGGAATTGAAAAAGGTTATTCTGTAGGTGCTTCAAATATTTACGGACACAATCCAAAAGATTTAAAATACCGTTTTCAGCGTGTTGCTCCAATTCATGTTTCACCACACAATCCAAATGTGGTATATCATGGATCTCAATATCTTCATAAAACAATGACTGATGGAAAAATTTGGGAAACCATTTCTCCAGACTTAACAGCATTTGAAGAAGACAAACAAGTAATTTCTGGAAGTCCTATTACAAGAGATATTACTGGAGAAGAGTATTACAGCACAATCTATTCGATTAGAGAATCTAAATTAATAGAAGGTTTAATTTGGATAGGCTCTAATGATGGAGTTGTTTCTGTTACTCAAAACGGAGGAAAAACATGGAACAATGTTACTCCAAAAAAATTACCAAAAGGCGGTAGAGTAGAATCGGTAGAACCATCTCAATTTAATCCTGCAATAGCTTATATAGCTGTTGATAGACATTTATTGGGAGATGCAAAACCATATTTTTATAAAACTGCAAACTACGGAAACACTTGGGAATTAATATCAACAAGTTCAAACGGTATTCCAGATGATTTTACAGCACGTGTTTTACGTGAAGATCCTGTAAGAGAAGGATTATTATATGCTGGTACAGAGTTCGGAATGTTTGTTTCTTTTGATGACGGAAAATCGTGGGAAAAATTTCAACAAAACTTACCAATTACACCAATTACAGATATTAAAATTTTTAGAGGAGATTTAATATTAAGTACCATGGGAAGAGCTTTTTGGATTTTAGACAATATTACTTCGTTAAGACAAAAAGAAATCAATAGTGTAAAATCTTCACCTTGGTTATTTAAACCAGATACAACTATTCGTTATCGTTATCCGAGTGTTAGAATTAGTGGTGCTGCTCAATATCCAAGAACAAGTGTAATTATAGATTATTTTATTCCTAACGGAACGTCTTCTCCAATTCAGTTAGAAATTTTAGATGTAAATAAAAAAATACTAGCATCAATTGTAAGTGATGAAAAGTTAATTTCAAAAACAACAATTGTAGAAGACATGAATCTAAGTCAGACTTTTAGCTATGTAGATTCAAAATTAGAAACAAAACAAGGAATCAATCGTTTTAATTGGAATTTAGAACAAAAAGGAGCGTGGTCATCAAATAAAAATATAAGCTTTAAAAATGGCCCAATGGTTGCGCCAGGAGTGTATATTGCAAGATTAATTGTAAACGGAAAATCATTTGAGCAATCGTTTGAAATTATAATGGATCCTAGAGTTAAAGAGGAAGGTATTACAGAAGTAGATATTGTAAATCAAATTGCAATGCAGCAAAAAGTAATAGATTTACTTTCTGAAGCTAGACAATTAGAAGATGAATTAGAAAAAGAGGCTATCTCTTTAAAAGGGAAAGAGTCAGCTAGATTAGATAAAGTAAACGCTATATTAAAAGAATTAAAAAATGATTCAGGTGCGTATCCTCAACAAATGTTAGTTTCACAAATTTCGTATTTATTAAACATGTTTAGCAACGCAGATCAAGTTCCTGGACAAGAAGCAGAAAACCGATTCAAAGAATTAACACTTCAGTTTCATAAAATAAAAGCAGAGATGCAGTAACAAATTCAGCTTGTTGTTTTAGTTTTATAATTAGGAATACCAACTAAGGTTTAATTAGTTATTTTAGAGTATTTTTTAATTAAATTATAAAAAGGTGTTTGTTGTACAACATTTTCAACGATTTCTATGTTTACAATTACTCTTAAATCTTTAACTAATTTTGTTATTTTGTTTATAAATAACAACAGGTTAAATATCATTTAAGTTGTTTAAACAAACATTTTTGTAATAATAAAAGGAAAATAGATATCTTTGTAGAAATAATTAGAACATACTTTATAATTTACAATACGAATGGCTAAATCGCAACAGACATACAATAAGAGTGAAAAAGAGAAAAAACGTTTAAAAAAACGTGAAGACAAAAGGAAAAAAATGGAAGCTCGTAAAGCTGATGTAAAGGAAAATGGTACTTCAGGAATTGAATTTGCTTATGTAGATCATAATGGTAATTTAACCGATACTCCGCCAGATCCATCTCAAAAAATTGAAGTTGAGTTAGAAGATATTATATTAGGAATTCCTAAAAAAGAAGAAGGTGAAGCAGAAAATCCTATCAGAAATGGTAAAGTTTCATTTTTTGATTCTTCTAAAGGATATGGCTTTATTTTAGATACAGACAACCAAGAAAAATATTTTACTCACGTTAGTGGTTTAATTGATGAAATTACTGAAAATGATAAAGTTATTTTTGAACTTGAAAGAGGTTTAAAAGGTATGAATGCTGTAAAAGTTAAATTAAAAAAATAGTCTTAATAAAAAGCCTCAATATTTTACGGGAAAAGTGATTTTTATTGAAATATAAACTAAGAATTTTTAGTCTATTATTTTTCTTCTGCATAAACTTCATTTTTGTCATGCATGGCCAATCCTATGAATCAATATTCTGATTATAAGACTAATTTATATGTTAAATCTCCATCTTCATGTCTTTCCTATTATGCGAAAAAATTGATTAAATAATCTAAATTTTCAGCAAACTTTAATTTTGGTTTGTAGTTGTTCTTTGCACTTTTTGAAATTGTATGTATAGTGCAAAATAATTATGTTTTTGTATTAGAGTATTTAAATATTAGAGACTAGTTAAAATTACCCGTTGTGCATTAATAATTGAATAAAAAAAGTTGTTCATTGACTTATTAAAGTCGTATATTTATTTGAATATCAGATAATTAAATATATGAACAACTTTAAAGCAAATTACAATAAAATTTTAGAAGTATTAAAGTCTATTACAGAAAAAGAACAATTTTTAAAACAAAAAAGGAAGCCAAAACTCAAAGATATAGAATTAATAGCAATGAATTTAACAGCAGAATACATGAGTATTGACAGTGAATGTCAGTTGTTTAGGGAGATTTCAATTGATTTAAAAAATAAGATTGAGCGTTCTGTTTATAATAGAAGGAAGCGAAAATTATTTTTTGCAATAGAGTTTATTAGAAATGAACTATCAAATAAGTTTTCTGAATTTGAAAATTATTTTGTGTTAGATAGCATGCCTTTAGAGGTGGTCAAATTATCTCGAAGTAATGGCAGTAAAATATGCAAAGAAGAATTTTATAGCGCTCCAAACAGAGGCTTTTGTGCAAGCCAAAATATGCATTACTATGGTTACAAAATACATGCAGTTTGTTCTATTGAAGGTGTTTTTAAAAGTTTTGATATAAGCAAAGCTTCCGTCCACGATATTCATTATTTAAAGGATATTAAAAATCAATTTAACAATTATGTGATTTTGGCAGACAAAGGATACTTAAGTGCTGACTATCAGTTAGACTTATTCGAAAGTAAGCAAATAAAATTGGAAGTTCCAATGCGGAAAAATCAACATAATTACAAAAAACAAGCCTATATTTTTAGAAAGAAAAGAAAGCGAATAGAGACCTTGTTTTCACAACTTTGTGACCAGTTTATGATCCGAAGAAATTATGCCAAATCTTTTCAAGGATTTAAAACTAGAATACTATCAAAATTAACCTCATTAACAATTATTCAATTTATTAATAAGTTTGTTTTTGACAGGAATATAAATAATTTAAAAATTAGTATTATTTAAATGCACAACGGGTAATAGTATTAAAAATAAATAATAATTATTAGCTTATTAGTAGTAATTTTGTGGTCTTTTAAAAATTATAACTAATGAAGTTAACGAGCTCAAAATTACTGATTTTTCTATCTTTCTTTACAATTTATATTGTTTGGGGTTCTACATATTTATTCAATAAAATTGTAGTAACAGCTTTACCACCATTTTTTATGGCTTCAATCCGTTTTTTAGTATCCGGTATTTTAATTATGATGATCGCAAAAGCGATGAAATCAGACCTTAGAATAACTAAAAAACAGCTGATTAATTGTTTTATTTCTAGCTTTTTCTTCTTAGTGTATGGAAATGGAGTTTTTGTTTGGGCTTTAAAATATTTAGATAGTGGTTTTTCAGCACTAGTAGCTGCTACACAACCTTTATTTGTGCTTATTTTAATGCGCTTAATAGATCGGAAAACAATGCAAAGACAATCGATGATAGGTGTTGCTTTGGGTATTCTTGGAATGTGTTTATTAGTAAATCAACAATCTATAAGCACTTCTGAAGGAAGTTTACTAGGTATTTTCATGATTTTAACGAGTGTGCTGAGTTGGAGTTATGGTGGTGTATTTGTGTCTAAAGCAGACTTACCTAAAAATTTCTTTATAACTACAGGGTATCAAATGTTATTTGCAGGTTTTTTATTATTGTTAATGAGTTTTTCTTTTAAAGAAACCATGATATCTCCTTTAAAGTGGTCTCAAGAAGTACAGTTTTCTATGCTTATGCTGGTGGTATTTGGCAGTATTATTGCTTTTACAGCCTTTAATTATTTACTAAAATCAGTATCAACAGAAAAAGTAGCAACTTCTGCTTATGTAAATCCAATAATAGCTATGATTTTAGGATGGTATTTTTTAGATGAAATATTAACTACACAATCTATTATAGCTTCTATAGTTTTATTGACAGGTGTATATTTTATTGCTTCACGTAAAAGAATCGCGAAGGTTCAAGTAGATGAAATTATAAAACCATAAAAATTTAGTAAATAAAAAGTGTAAATACTTTTTCTGCTACAAATATAAAAACATAGATTTTCTTATACGGGTTTTTGGTTTTAAGACGGAATATTAGCATCTCATTATCGTTAAAATATATTGGCGTGTAATTATAAGGCTTTATGGCTAAATAGTGTTTTAGCTTCTAAAGTCATTTATGATAATGGCAAACTATATGGTATTGAAAATTCTCTACTAATTGATGAAAAAAAGTATAAAAGAGGTCTTTAGAATGGGTTAAATACAGCTTCTATGACTCAGTTGGTTATTGATATTAAAGCGTTAAAGCTTGAATAGCATATAAAAACACTCTTGCGAAGTGACTATATATTTTCATATATTTGTTTAAAACTACATTCAACTTATGAAAAAAGCACTTTATTTCTCGTTGACTTTATTACTACTAGCTTCTTGTAATATAGAAAAGAATTCTACAAATAAAAAAATTGATTTTGAAGGGATTTCAGAAGCTATAAAACCTGGAGACAATTTCTTCGAACATGTAAATAAAATTTGGCTAGACAGCGCTGTAATAGCAGAAGATCAAGTTGGTGTTGGTTCGTATAGTTTTTTAAATATTCCTCAGCAAAAATTGTTAGAAAACATTTTAACAGAAGTTTCTACAACAGACCAAAAGGAAGGAAGTATCGAACAGAAAGTTGGTAATTTTTATAGTTCAGGGATGGATGTAGAAACCATCAATAAAAGAGGATTTCAGCCAATACAACCAATTCTAAACAACATTAATGCAATTAAAAATGTAACTACACTAATGGCTTTTGTTACAGAAGAAATTACTTCTGGAAATTATTCTATTATTGGCATGAATGTTTCGCCAGATAATGAAAATAGCAGCATTAATATGTTGCATTTTGGGCAAGCAGGATTAGGTTTACCAGATCGTGATTATTATTTCAAAACAGATTCTGTTACAGTTGAAATTCAGAATGCTTATAAAAAATATCTTACTGCATTATTTATGTTGTCAGAAGATGAAAATGCTGAAAAGAACGCAGAAATAGTTTACAATATTGAGAAGAAATTAGCCGCATCACACAAAACAAGAATAGAACGTAGAAATGTAAAAGCCAATTACAACAAAATGGCTGTAGTTGATATTAATAGAAGTCAATCTAATATTGGTTGGTCTAAATTACTGAAACAGTTAAATTTAAAAGCTGATTCTGTTGATATAAAACAACCAGAATATTATAATGAATTGAATAAAATGTTGGGTTCAATTCCGATTTCAGATTGGAAAACCTATCTAAAAGGAGGTACATTATCTACCTATTCTGATATTTTAAGTAACCCTTTTGAAACAGCAAATTTTGAGTATACAAAAGTTTTATACGGACAATCAACTCAAAAATCTCGTGCACAATTAATGGTTCAAAAAGTAGACAGGCAACTTGGTTTTGCACTTGGACAGTTATATGTAAAAAAATATTTTAATGAAGAAGCTAAAAAGAGAGTGTTGGATTTGGTAAATAACCTTCAAAAGGCTTTTGAAAATAGAATCAATCAATTAGATTGGATGAGTGCTATTACAAAAAAACAAGCTAAAGAAAAATTGTACGCAATTACCAAAAAAATTGGATATCCAGATGTTTGGAGAGAATACGATGTGAATATAGAAAAAGGTAAATATTTTGAAAATGTTATTGCTTTACGTAAAAATCATTATCAATATGAAGCAAATCAATTAAATAAAGCGCCAAACAAAGATCGTTGGGGAACAACACCTTCAACTGTAACTGCATATTACAATCCTCCTTTAAATGAAATTGTTTTTCCAGCAGGAATTTTACAATTTCCTTATTTTGATGTAACCGCCGATGATGCTGTTAATTATGGCGGAATCGGAATGGTAATCGGTCATGAATTAACACATGCTTTTGATGATCAAGGTGCTCAGTTTGATAAAGATGGAAATGTAAAAAATTGGTGGACAAATGAAGATTATGAAAAATTTAAAGCGAAAACTCAGCAAATGATTGACCGCTATAGTTCATTTACTGTGCTCGATAGTGTTTATATAAAAGGAGCATTAACTGTTGGAGAAAATACAGCCGATAATGGCGGGATTTCAATTGCGTATGATGCTTTTAAGCTAACTGAACAAGGTAAAGGAACTACTAAAATTCAAGGTTTTACACCAAATCAACGTTTCTTTTTATCAATAGCTAGAATCTGGAGAGTAAAAACTAGAGATGCATACTTGCGTAATTACATTAAAACAAACTCACACTCGCCTCCAGTTTGGCGTGTAAATGGCCCATTAATGAACTTTGCACCATTTTATGAAGCATTTGATGTTCAGCCAGGGGATAAAAACTACAAACCAGAATCTGAAAGAATTAAGATTTGGTAGCCTTTTTTATATAGTATAGAATTATAGCTTGATTACTATAAACAGTAGTTATCTTTGCAGGGTTAAAAAATAACGATAACTACATTTTCTATCATGGCAAATCATATAAAAGGACAAGAAGATATACTGCGAAAATTAAATATTTACCAGTTAAATGAAATGCAAGAGGAGGCTATTACTGCAATTGATAAAAATGTAAATACCGTTTTGTTATCTCCAACGGGTACAGGGAAAACATTGGCTTTTGTATTGCCTTTACTAAAATCATTAAATCCAAAAATTGAAGAAGTACAAGCGTTAATTTTAGTTCCATCTCGTGAGCTAGCTATTCAAATTGAGCAAGTAATTCGTTCTATGGGATCTGGATATAAAGTAAATGCTGTTTATGGAGGAAGACCAATGTCTAAAGACAAGATAGAATTGAAACATATTCCTGCAATTTTGATAGGAACACCAGGAAGAATAGCGGATCATTTTAGTAACGATCGTTTTTCTAAAAACAGTATTAAAATATTGATTTTAGATGAGTTTGACAAGTCTTTAGAAGTTGGATTTGAATATGAGATGAGAGGAATTATTAATCAGTTAACATCAATAAATAAACGCATCTTAACGTCTGCAACTGACAGTGTTGAAATTCCTGATTTTGTGAGATTAGATAAGCCATGCACAATTAATTATTTAGGAACAAAAACATCAAAACTAACTTTAAAAACAGTTATTTCTCCAGCAAAGAACAAGCTAAATACTTTATTGCATTTACTAAATCATATTGGAAATCAACAAGGAATTGTTTTTTGTAATCTAAAAGATAGCATTCAAAATGTAAGTACTTTTTTAGAGAGTAAAAACATCAGTCATAGTTGTTTTAATGGAGGAATGGAACAAAAAGATAGAGAACGTTCTTTAATTAAATTCAGAAACGGAACCAATCAATTATTAATTGCTACTGATTTAGCAGCAAGAGGAATTGATGTTCCAGAAATGAAATATATCATTCACTACGAACTACCTATTAATCAAGAAGAGTTTATTCATAGAAATGGTCGTACAGCTAGAGTTTCTGCTAAAGGAACTGCCTATGTGTTAAAATGGAAAGACGAACGTTTACCTGATTTTATTAAAAACTCAACAGTAGAAGATATTAGTACGCAAGCAGTTCGGAAACCTGTTTTTTGGGAAACATTATTTATTTCTGGTGGAAGAAAAGACAAAATATCTAAAGGTGATATTGCAGGTTTATTTTTAAAACAAGGTAACCTTACTAAAGATCAACTAGGTATGATTGAATTAAAACAAGACTGTGCTTTTGTGGCGATTCCTGCAACAATTGCTAATGAATTGGTAGAAAAACTAAACAATACGCGCTTAAAAAAGAAAAAAGTTAGAGTCACTACAATCTAAAGAGTCAATATTTTTTTAAGTGAATTAGAATATCTTTGCTTGTAAAAGAGTAAGTATCTTTGCAAAAAAGATATTTTATGTCAATACCCTTTTCTGATTTAGGAATTAATGCACAAATTCAACAAAGTTTAGTCGATTTAAAGATTTCTGTACCTACAGATATTCAGCAAAAAACAATTCCTATACTACTTAATCAAAAAGAAGATGTTGTTGCGTTGGCAAAAACAGGAACAGGTAAAACAGCAGCTTTTGGCTTACCATTACTACAATTAATAGATACAAAATCTTTAAACATTCAGGCAATTGTATTAGCACCAACAAGAGAATTAGGGCAACAGATATATAATAACTTGGTTTCTTTTGCATCTAATAGTCCAGAAATATCAATTGCAACGGTTTGTGGCGGAATCCCAATTAAACCGCAAATAGAACGTTTGCAATCAGTTACTCATATTGTCGTTGCTACGCCAGGTAGATTGGCTGATTTAATAAAGCGTAATGCCATCGATGTAAAGCATATTTCATATTTTATTTTAGATGAAGCAGATGAAATGGTAAGTGCGTTAAAAGAAGGCTTAGATAGTATTATTAAAGAAATTCCGAAAACTAGAAGAACACTGCTTTTTACAGCAACAATGCCAGGAGAAATAAAGCAATTGGTTCAGAATTACATGTCTAAACATGTAATTCTGATTGAAGCTGATATGGGCACTGTTGGTCATCAAGGGATAGATCATCAATATGTGGTGGTTGAGCCAATTGAGAAATTAGAAGTTTTATTGCATTTTTTAAATTCGAAAGAGGGAGAAAGAGGAATTATCTTTTGTAAAACCAAAGCAGCTGTAAATAAACTAGCAAAAAACCTAGCAATCAATAAATTTTCTTCAGGTGCAATTCATGGAAGTTTAACTCAAGGAATTCGTAATCGAATTATGGGGCAATTTAGAGAAGGTTTTATCGATATTTTAGTAGCTACCGATTTAGCGGCTCGTGGTATCGATGTAAAAGAGATTTCGTACGTGGTAAATTATCATTTGCCAGACACCTACGATACGTATGTGCATAGAAGTGGACGAACAGCTAGAGCAGGAGCGAAGGGACTTTCCTTAACCATCTTACAACAAGAAGAAGTGGTAGATATTGCTGATTTTGAAAAAGAATTAGGAATTACTTTCCATCCGTTTAAAAAAGCAGATGCTCAAAGCATTGAAGAAAACAATGGGTTGTTATGGGCAAAAAAAATATTCAAGACAAAACCAAATCGCACTATTTCAGAAGAGTTTAGAAAGAAAGTAAGAACGGTGTTTCATCATTTAACAAAAGAAGAATTGATTGAAAAAGTATTGGCAAATCATTTATCACAAAATAATTCTTTAACTTCTAAAGCAGATACAACCAAAAGTAAGAAGTAAGTTTTTGGGAATCAATGTGATGCTTAATAAGTAGACCTGTTATAATAAATTGAAAATAAGTGAATTAAAGTCTTATTTATTTGAAAATTGCCAGTATCTTTGCAAATTAATAAGTATTATAAATTTAATTACATTACAATGAGTAAAGGAACAGTAAAATTTTTCAATGAATCTAAAGGATTTGGATTTATAACTGAAGAAGGGGTTGATAAAGATCACTTCGTACACATTTCAGGATTGATAGATGAAATTCGTGAAGGAGACGAAGTTGAATTTGATCTACAAGAAGGAAATAAAGGCTTAAATGCTGTAAACGTAAAAGTTATCTAAACAGATACTACAAGTTTATATAAAGCCCATCAATATTGATGGGCTTTTTTAGTTTACAATATCCGCCCAAATAAATTCATTAAAAAAAAGTAATTTCGTCCCCACATAAAAATGATGCTAATTATCATTCTGAAATAGCCAAAAATAAAAATGAAGTAGTTTGATATGAGTAAAAAAAAATCGAATTTAGATATCGTAACTTGTATCACTACACTACAGCAATTATTAGCGGACACTAATCAACTTTTCGAAATCCCAGAAGCGCAAAGAATAGCTCTTTTCAAAGCTGCAGGAGAATTAACTAGACCCAATCGTGCTGAATTTGAACGTCGAAGAAAAGACGCCAAAAAAGCTGTGAAGCGTAAAATGATTGCGAAAGATACCCATGCAAGAAAAACAACTGGTATTAGATCTGCACGTGAAGCTGCCTTATTTCTAGCACCAAAATTACTAGGAGCAGCGGCCTTAAATGAAGATACGTTGGAATTAGAATCACCAAGGAACTGTTATGTGTGTAAAACAGTCTATACCAAATTGCACCATTTTTATGATACGATGTGTAAAGAATGCGGTGATTTAAATTATGCAAAACGTTTTCAAACCACAGATTTAAAAGATCAAGTCGCTGTAATTACAGGGTCTAGATTAAAAATAGGATATCATATTACCTTAATGCTATTGCGCTCTGGAGCTACCGTAGTAGCTACCACACGTTTTCCTGCAGACTCTGCTATCCGTTTTTCTAAAGAAGAAGATTACAACGATTGGAGTGATCGTTTACATATTCACGGGCTCGATTTAAGACACATACCAAGCGTAGAGATTTTCTGCAATTATATAGAGCAAAAATACGACCGATTAGATATTTTAATCAATAATGCAGCACAAACCGTAAGACGACCGTCAGGATTTTATTTTCATTTAATGAAAAATGAAAAATTACCGGTAGATCAACTTCCTAAATTGGCGCAAACGTTATTAAAAGCCCATACCAGCTGTTTAAAAGAATTATCAAATTTAAGTATTGGCACTTCTAAAACTAGTAAAAACAATATGTTACCAGTTACTTGGCACGGACCAGAGCCAGGAATTGGTTTACGAAATTCAGCAGAATTATCTCAAATTCCGTATAGTTTTGATAACTCTTTACAAACAGCGGAAGTATTTCCTGAAGGTGAATTAGATGCCGATTTACAACAAGTAGATTTGAGAAAAACCAATAGCTGGCGTTTAAAATTAGGAGAAATTGAAACCACAGAAATGGTAGAAGTACAATTAGTTAATGCAGTAGCGCCTTTTGTTTTGTGTAATCGTTTATCTAATGTAATGATGAAAGTAAATACAGGTAAAAAACACATTATCAATGTTACAGCAATGGAAGGAAAGTTTCATCGATTTAAAAAAGCAGACAGACATCCACATACAAATATGGCAAAAGCTGCCTTAAATATGTTAACACATACGTCTGCATCTACGTTTGCAAAATCTGGTATTTACATGAATGCCGTAGATACAGGTTGGGTAACAGATGAAAACCCAGCTGAATTATCTAAAAAGAAAGTTGCTATTCACGATTTTCAACCACCTTTGGATATCGTAGATGGTGCCGCAAGAGTGATGGATCCATTAATCGATGGTATTAATACTGGTAAACATTGGTGTGGGAAATTTTTGAAAGATTATTTTCCTATTGATTGGTAGATATTATCAATTTAGTTTTTTTTATAAATTAATTATTGGTTCTAAAACTGCCAAAACATCATTTGCTCTTAATTTTAACACTATTTTCTGTAATTTTACTTTCAGTTTTATGTTTAAATAAAAAATTCTAGAGTATAATTATATAGCTAGCTAAAGAGTAAAACACTTATAAACTAAATTTTAAAGCTTTGTAAATTCTGTTAATAATAATAGTACATTTAAACACTTTTTTGAAAGTGATTTTTTAAGTTTCATTTCGAGTAAAAAGGACATAAAATATGGTAATTTAAAAAATAGAAATTGAAAAATAATGATTTAACTGCGAAAAATATTCTTCTAATCTCTAAATATGGAGAAACCTTAGATATTGCAAATACACTTCAACAAGAAGGACATCATTTAAAAATGTTTATCGAAGAAAAAAACTGTAAAGAAATTGGTTTTGGATTTTGTACAAAGGTTACAGACTGGAAAAAATATATTGATTGGGCTGACCTTCTTATTTTTGACTATACAGGATATGGTGCTATTTGTGAGGAACTTAGAAATTCAGGAAAGCTTGTTGTTGGTGGATCTATCTATACAGATTTATTAGAAATGGATCGTAATTTTGGGCATAAAGAACTTAAAAAACATAAAATTAAAGTATTACCTTCTTATGAGTTTACAAATTTTCAAGATGCTATTAGTTTTATAGAGAAAAATCCTGATGTATATGTAATTAAGCCATCTGGAGAAACACAAGAATTAAAACAATTACTTTTTGTAGGAAATGATGATGAAGGGCTAGATATTATAAGAGTTTTAAGAGCATATGAAAAATCTTGGGGTAATAATTTTGGAGATTTTCAATTACAAAAAAAAGTAAAAGGAGTAGAGATTTCTGTTGCTTCATTTTTTAATGGAAAAGAATTTATTACACCTATAAATATCACATTTGAACATAAAAAATTATTTCCTAAAGAACTTGGTGTTTCTACGGGAGAAATGGGAACCAGTATGTTTTGGAGTAAACATTCACCAATTTTTGATGCTACCCTAAAAAAGTTTGAAGCAACCTTTGCGAAAGCAAACTTTATTGGTCATATTGATATTAATTGTATTGTTAATGGTAACGGAATTTACCCTTTAGAGTTTACTTCTAGGTTTGGGTATCCACAAATTATGATACAGAATGCCGGTATTAATGAACCTTTAGGAGCATTCTTTTTCAAGTTAGCTCAAGGTGAAAAGTTTTATATCAATGTTAAAAAAGGCTTTCAAGTAGGTGTTTTTATAGTGGTCCCTCCATTTCCTTATGATGATAAAAAAACATTTCGTCTTTTTTCTAAAGATTCAGTTGTTATTTTTAAGAAAAGCATGAAAGAAGGTCTACATCCTATGCATTTAAAAAAAGTTAACGACGAATGGTTGATAACAGGTGATACAGGTATTGCTCTTTTAATAAGTGGCACGGGCTTAACAATGAAAGATGCTCAACGAAATATGTACAATCGGGTGCAAAACATTATTATAAATAACTGTTATTACCGTACAGATATTGGCGATCGTTGGCAAGAAGATTCAGATAAACTTTGGTCTTGGGGACTATTATAAAATGAGAATTTTATTAGAGGATATTTCGAAAAACCCATCAGTATTTATCTCCTTATTACCATCAGATTGGGAAGAAAGCTTAGCATTAATAGGCAAGGAGCAAACAGCGAATTCTAAATTCTACATTCTTAAAATTGATGATGAAATTTGTGCTGGAGGCATTATTTTTTCTGAAACTTTGACAGAAATGGGCGCCTATAAAAATGAAGCGAATTACTGGTTTTCTAAAGGATACCTGTACATTGGATATGTTTGGGTTCCGCTTGAGAAAAGAAATAAAAATTATGGCTCTATTTGGTTGTCTGAATTATTAGCATTAGATACTACAAAATCATATTGGCTGACTATTGAAGACCATTCTCTTAGATATTTTTATGAAAAATCTGGTTTTGTCTATAAAAAATCACTGTTGCTACCTAATGGAGAAGAACAATTGTTTGTTTCGAAAAAAGGTTAATTATTAACAAAATTTCATTCATCTATCATTATCTATAATTTTAATAAAACACTTATTGTGCTAGCCTTTACCTAACAAAATTGAGATAACGTAGGAGGAAATCATAAAGTGTGTGTAATGATATTTAATTCTCAATTTGTTATTTGTATTTTAGTATTTGCTTAAATAAGAAAATAATTATATATTTGAATTATGAAAAATGATATTTGCATAAGATTAGAAGCTGATGCTAAACAAATAATAGGTTGTAGGGAAGTAGTACATAATCTGAATAGCTCTTTTGATGAACTTTCAAGCATTTTAAGTTTAACTGGAAATTCTGTTAGATTAAAACTACTGTACTTACTGAACAAAGAAGGTCGTCTTTGTGTTTGTGATTTAAGCGATATTTTGGAAATGAATGTTTCGGCTATTTCACAACATTTGAGAAAACTAAAGGACAGAAACCTTATTTACTCAAAAAAGGAAGCTCAAACTATCTTTTATTCGATCACAAAAGATAAACTATCCTTATTAAATCCTTTTTTTAAAATATTAGATAATAGCAGTGTTTTAACAGAATCGTTATGAGTAAAGAAAAAAAGTTAATAGGGATAACAATTATTACAGCAATAGCAGCATCATTATGTTGCATCACTCCAATTTTAGCTTTAATTGCTGGAACAAGTGGAATTGCTTCAACATTTTCTTGGATTGAACCATTTAGACCTTATTTAATAGCTCTTACAATTTTGTTGGTATCATTAGCTTGGTATCAAAAACTTAAACCACAAAAACAAGAAATTGATTGTGATTGCGAGGAAGAAAATCCAACGTTTATAAACTCAAAGAAGTTTTTGCTAATAGTTACTTTATTCGCAGGACTAATGCTGGCATTTCCATATTATTCTCAAATATTTTATTCTAACACAAGTAAGGAAGTCGTTTATGTAAAAGAATCAAACATTAGCGAAGTTGAATATAACATTAAAGGAATGACTTGTACAGGTTGTGAAGTACATATAGAAAGTGAAGTGAACAAACTTGAGGGAATAATTGAAGTGAAAGCAAATCACGAAAAAGGTAATACAATTGTTAAGTATGATAAAACAAAAGTTACCAATAACGAAATTGAAGATGCAGTTAAAAAAACTGGCTATAAAATTATTAAATAATGGAAGTAGTATTAAAATCTACAATTACTTGTCCAAAATGTGGACATAAAAAAGAAGAAGAAATGCCAACAACTGCTTGTCAATTTTTTTATGATTGTGAAAATTGCAAAGAGATATTAAAACCTAAAGAAGGGGATTGCTGTGTGTTCTGTTCTTATGGAACCGTTGCTTGTCCACCAATTCAACAAAACAAAAGTTGTTGTTAAATTATTATGCAACATAAAACCTAGATGCTAACCTTGGCCTCATAAATAATATTTTTTACTATTTTTTCTTTTTTATTAATTGAATCGTTTATTGGTTTAAATAATTTTGTAATTCAGCAATTTTATGTGGTTTGTTAAATACACCACTATAATAGGAGGTAACTGTTGCTGAAGTATCATCCTTAACTCCACGAGAAGAAACACATAGATGCTTTGCATCAATGATAACTGCTATGTCATCTGTATCTAAGATAGTCTTCAGTTCTATTGCAATTTGATTTGTTAATCGTTCTTGTACTTGCGGTCGTTTTGCGTAATACTGTACAATCCTATTCAATTTAGAAAGTCCTATAACTCTCCCTGAAGAGACATATGATATATGAGCTTTACCAATTATTGGAACAAAGTGATGTTCGCAATTAGAATAAAAAGTAATATTCTTTTCAACCAGCATTTGGTTATATTTATACTTATTGTCAAATAATGCAATCTTAGGTTTATTCTTAGGATTTAGACCAGAAAAAATTTCATCAATATACATTTTTGCAACTCTATTGGGAGTCCCTTTTAACGAATCATCATTTAGGTCAATACCCATTACGTCCATTATTTGTGCAAATAGATCTGATATTTTTTCTTTTTTTTCATAATCTGATATAGTAAAGGCATCTGATTTCATTGGGTTTTCTAAACCAGTATAAAGATGATCGTCGCCTATTTCTTCTTCAGAGAATTCATTAAATGTATTCTCTTTAATATGGGTATTCAACATAATTTCTTGCTGTTTCATAAAGTTTAATTTTTAATTCTAGGTCCACACTTAATTCTGGTTTTAGAATATTATATATGACCTTAGCGATGTTTTCGGCAGTTGGGTTTAAACTTTTAAATTCTATTGTATCTAAGTTTAAGTTTTTATGATCAAACCTATTAAGTATTTTCTCTTTAATTAGGTCTGAAAGAATTTTTGTATCAATTACATACCCTGTTTCAGGTTGACAAAAACCAATAATCTTAACTTCTAAATCATAATTATGTCCGTGATAATTTGGGTTATTGCATAACCCAAAAACTGCACTATTTTTTTCATCACTCCAATTAGTATTATGTAATCTATGTGCTGCATTGAAATGTTCACAACGTATAATTGCTGTTTTATTCATATCGATAATTGACCTTATTTTTTTAAGTAACTGCTTACAGTGTAAAGATAGTTTATTTTTGTTTAATAAATTACATAATTAGTTAAACAGATAAAACTATATTTGTCATCATATATTGTTTATATTCAGCATTTAAGGTTGTTTAGCATATATTTCAAAGAAAGGGTAGTAGATTGAATTAGTATAAAACAGAATTTAACAAATTAGTATGTCAAAATTACCTAGCACACATAAGTTTATAGATCTTTCAGATTACGGAAGGCCTATTGCAAGAATTATAGCTAATTCTTTAAAAGAAACTTCGTTTACACCTATTCATGTAACAATTTGTTTTGTTATTTCTGGTTTGATCGCAATTTATTGCATACTCGTTGATTGTTTATGGGCGGCATCTTTTTTCTTAGTATTAAAATCTATTTTAGATGCTGCTGATGGTGAGTTAGCGAGATTAAAAGAAACACCTTCATATACAGGGCGTTATCTTGATTCTGTTTCTGATATAATTTTAAATTTGTTTATTTTTATAGCATTATGGTATACTACAGAGGTTCATTTGATATATAGCTTTCTTGCTTTCTTGGGAACCCAATTACAAGGTACTTTATATAACTATTACTATGTTATTTTGAGAAATAATTTAAATGGTGACACCACGAGTAGAATTTTTGAATATGATACGCCAGTAGCATTAATGGGAGAAACACAAAAAAATGTAAACTTACTATTCGCTATTTATAAATTTTTCTATGGCGTGTTTGATAAAACAATTTATAAACTAGATCCCAATGCATCTAAAAGTAAACGATTCCCAAGCATCTTTATGACTGCTATCTCCATTTTTGGGTTAGGATTCCAACTTTTAATAATAAGCTACATGTTAGTTTTAGGCTACAAAGATGCTATTATTCCATTTTTTATAGGGTACACAGCACTAATTTTAGTGTTTATTGGGATTAGACGATTGTTATAATACCAAATCATAGTAAAGAATCTCTTTTGTCTTTTATTTAAAATGTATAGCGTTTCTCGTCTGTTAAAGATGCGTTTAGTAATTGGTTAAATGTTTTTATAGTATTAAAATCATGAGTAATTTCTTCAGATACAGCAATTCCGGAAATACCCGTTTCTAATATCTGTTTAACATCTTTTGTGGTGATGTCTCCAACACCAATAATTGGAGTTTCGGTTTTTAAAGCTTCTATAATTCCAGTATAACCGTTTAAACCTAAAACAGGAGGAATGGTGTCTTCAATTACTTTAGATCTAAAGGGACCTAAACCAATATAATCGACTTCTTTTTTAATTAATATTTCACAGTCTTGCAAAGTATTTGCTGTCCCACCAATAATTTGCCATGTGTATAAATGCTTTCTTGCTATAGTTGGGCAGCAGTCTGTTTTACCTAAATGTACACCATCAGCTTTAACGGTTTTTGCTATTTTATAATGCTCGCTAATAATTAATCTGGTTTGAAAATGAGAAGTCATTTCTCTAGCTTCTTCTGCCAATTTTAAAAATTTTTTTTCTGAAACATTTTTTAAATGGATTTGAACTAATTCTGCACCAGATGCACACGCTTTTTGGATGTTTTCCAGATGTTCTTTTGGAGAGCTTCCTTGAGAAATATAATGTAGTTTAGGTATCGTCATGTCTTCGTTTTTTGTTTGGGGATTATAGCAATAAGAAAGTAGAGATCAGTAAAAACTTAAATAGCTACTTTTTTAGAGTATTGCATAAAATTGGACTCAAAGCGTTTTAAAATTGGTTGCATTTTTTCTGAGTAGAGTACAAACTGGCATTTATGAATGCTTTGCGTAATCGCCATCAGTGCAGCATAAGATTTTTTTTCAACTAAAAATTCAGCATCGTCTATACTAAATATCTTTAATTGAGTCGTATTTAGGCCTTCTAATAAAAGTAACTTATTTAAGGTTTTAGGTGTAGAAATAAGAATGTCCACACCTTCAAAAATTTCTGATTTTAGCACATCAATATGAAGCTTTTCATCCCCAAAATAAACTCGTAAGGAATTGTATTTAGTATAACTTAAAAAAGCCTCATACAATTCTGATGCTTTTTCTGTATTTTCTACTAAAACTAAAGCTCTTGGAACATTTCCAACTTCCTCACATTTTAATTTTTGCAACGTAGTAAGGATAAGCGTGGTCGTTTTTCCGGTTCCTTTTGAGGCCGTACAAAAGATATTGGCCCCACTTTTTATGATTGGAATGCTAGCGCTCTGAAAAGGAGTAGGTATTGTCATTTCTAGAGAGGCTAACATCTCTTTTAGATCGGAATGTAATTTTTTAAAAGGCATAGAAATTAACGTGATGACTGTTTAGTGTATCATAATAAGGACAAAAGTAATGCATATTATGGAAATGAAAGCCTCTAAATTTAATTTACTAGGGATACCCGTAAAATAGCTGAAATACAAAACGACAGACCGCTTGTTTATAAACAATGGTAAAACGTATTAAAAAAAAATGTATTTTTGAAAGACTGAACCAAAATACTTAAAATTATGCGCAACCTTGTTTGTTACTTCTTCGTTATTTTCGCTGTTTCTCTAACTTTTTCACAAACCAATTCTACTGAATACCAACAATTAAACTATCGAATGATTGGTCCGTTCCGAGCAGGAAGGACAGTAGGTGCTGTAGGTATCCCTACACAACCCAATGTATTTTTTATCGGTGTAAACAATGGTGGCGTATGGAAAACAGACGATTATGGTCGTACATGGAATCCTATTTTTGACGAGGCACCGACCGGTTCTGTTGGTGACTTGGCCGTATCGCCCAGCGATCCAAATATTATCTATGTAGGAACTGGTGAAGGAATGCATCGACCTGATTTATCGGTAGGTGATGGGATGTTTAAAACAATCGATGGTGGTAAACACTGGCAACATATTGGCTTGGGAGACATTCAACAAATTAGTCGAGTGATTGTGCATCCAACCAACCCGAATATCGTTTTTGTAGCTGGAATGGGTCATCCTTATGGCGCCAACACTACACGCGGTATTTTTAAATCGGTTGACGGTGGAAAAACATGGAAAAAAACTTTATATATCAACTCACAGACTGGGGCAATTCAAGTGGAACTTGACCCAAACAATTCTAAAATTTTGTTTGCAACTCTATGGGAGCATCAAGAAGGTCCTTGGGAAAACGCTAACTTTTCGGGTACCAATAGCGGCTTATACAAATCTACGGATGGTGGTGAAACCTGGAATAAAATAACCAAAGGCTTACCTGGAGCTGATGATGGTCTAGGTAGAGTATGGGTGACGATTTCTTTAAGCAACTCGAAACGGATGTATGCTATGGTTAGTGCTGAAAAAAATGGAGGGATTTACAGAAGTGACAATGCCGGTGAAAGTTGGGTTTTGGTGGCTACCAACAGACGCCTTTTGGGACGGGATATACAAGTGCATCCAACCAACGAAAACGTTGTGTTTGTTGCTAATGTGGCTTCGTATCGTTCAGATGATGCTGGAAAAACTTGGACCTCTATAAAAGGAGCACCAGGAGGAGATGATTATCAACGACTTTGGATCAATCCATTACACCCTCAAATTAGGTTGTTTGCGGCAGATCAAGGAGCTGTAATCACCGTAAATGCAGGAAAAACATGGAGCTCCTGGTATAACCAACCTACAGCCCAATTGTACCATGTTGCTACCGATAATCAATTTCCTTACTGGGTTTATGGAGGTCAACAAGAAAGTGGTGCCATCGCCGTAGCAAGTAGAAGCAACGGTGGTCAAATTTCCTTTAGAGAATTTATGGGTGTTGGGGCTGACGAATATGCTTATGTAGCACCAGACCCGAAAGATTCGAATATTATTTATGGGGGTCGAGTAACCCGCTTTAATAAAAAAACAGGACAAAGTCAATATGTAGGTCCAGAAGTATTGCGTTCTGGAAAAGTGAGATACCTAAGAAGCATGCCTCTCTTATTTCATCCTGCCGATGACAATATGTTGCTCTTTGGTACCAATGTGGTTTGGAAGACCCTAGATGGTGGTCAAAATTGGCAGCAGATCAGTCCAGATTTAACAAAAATACAACCGGAAGTACCGAAAAGTGTAGGTAACTATACTACGGATGCACAAAAAAATATGCCACAACGTGCTATAGTCTATGCTATAGGACCTTCTCCTCTTGATAAAAACATCATTTGGGCAGGTACTGATGATGGTCTGGTACATATAACCACCAATGGCGGTAATACATGGGAAAATGTGACTCCACCTGCATTGACATCCTGGGATAAAATTTCACAAATTGATGCCAGTCATTTTAATAGCGGTACGGCTTATATCGCTGTAAATGCAATTCGAAAAAACGATATGAAACCCCATATTTATAAAACCCACGATTTTGGTAAGAACTGGAGCGAAGTGGTGTCTGGCATGAATCCTTCAGGACCTGTAAATGTAGTACGCGAAGACCATAAACAGCAAGGCTTATTGTTTGCTGGAACCGAACGCGCGGTGTATTTTTCTAATAATGACGGTGCTTCTTGGCAATCACTGCAACTAAACATGCCGGCTTCTTCGATTCGCGATTTGGTTATTCACCAAAACGATTTGGTTATTGGTACACATGGACGTTCAATCTGGATTCTAGATGATTTTAGTCCACTGCGCCAATTAACAAAGTTACAATCTCAAAAAAATTATTTATTCCAGCCCAGTGAGACCATACGCGTGCGTTTTAATATGTTTAGTGATACGCCTTTGCCTCCAGAAGAACCAACCGGACAAAATCCGCCTGATGGCGCCTTAATTGATTATTATTTAGGAGAGGTTGCTAAAAAAGTTAAGCTCAATATTCTCGATCAAAAAGGTCAATTGGTTACTGAGTTTTCAAGTGACGATATAGCAGAAGTATTAGATTCTACACAAATGCGACATCCAACTTATTGGGCACGACCAGTACAGGTGTTATCAACAAAACAAGGACATCAGCGCTTTGTTTGGAACCTGCATTACCAATCGCCTCAAGGAGCTTCGAGAAGCTATGATATTGCGGCGGTACAATACAATACAGCTAGCGGACCTGTCGGTCCTTTTGTAGCGCCAGGCAACTATCGGGTACAACTAATTATAGATGGAATAACTACTGAACGTAGCATTGCGGTAAAACTTGATCCACGTTCGCAACTAAGCCCAAAAGCGATAGACCTGCAAACCCAACTTTCTTTGCGTTGCTACGCGAATTATAACAAATTGCAAACGATACGGGAAAGTATTGACCACAAGCTAGCCACCCAAAACTCGAAAAAGGAGTTGCAAACAACCTTAAATAATTATAGAGGCAGTGGTGTTCCTCAAAGCGGTAGCTTCATGTATGGCAGTATTCGAGCGAGCGATTTAGCAGATGAAACCTTAGTTGGACTTCAGTCTAAATTATTGTACCTCATAAATGTACTGCAAAGTGCCGATGAAATGCCTACTGTAAAAACGACAGAAGCAGTGAATCTATTAGATATCCGTGTGAAGGAACTATTGAATCAGTGGAAAATGATAGCTAAATAAAAAGGTACTATAATGTACCGCGTGGAGTTTATCCTGATCATAACCAAAGGGTTCCTGTTTTCAACTATTCTAATTGTGTTTTCTTTAGCAATTGGTACTATTGGTTACCATTTTTTTTGCGAAAATTTATTGGGTTGATGCATTTATAATGCTTCATTGATTTTAATAGGAATGATGCCAGTTAATGATATGCTTAAAGATAATACAAAATTATTTGCTTTATTTTACGCTCTATTTAGCGGCATCACTTTTTTAAGTACTGTAGCTTTACCTACAGTTAATCCAGATCATAATCAACATAGCCCAAACGAAAATATTCGTTTAGGCAATTATGTTGATGGTATTAAAACTATTGCAGCTATTTTAATAGAAAAACTATAACTATTATTTCGTAATTTCTTTTTTACCCGCTTTTTTTAAGAGCTTATTTATACTTGGTAAATCTGAACTTAAAGTTTGATTTAACTTACCTAAGTGTTGCTCTAATTCAGCAGATAGTTCTTTAAAAACTTTATAGGCACCATCAGTTGGTTTGGCATCGCCATTTTCCATACTTCGTCTTAAAGAAGCCAATCTGTTATTCAGCTTAATTGGGAAGTTTAATGGATCTTGTCCAGACTGATTTTTCACTTGGTACAAATCTTCTTCAATAACAGAAATCTTCTGTAAAAAGGGTGTTACTGTGTTTTTGTAATTTGAATTTGAAATTTTGTCTTTAGCTGCGTCTATTTGTGATTTAATAAGTCTAATTTGTATCACAGCTTCATTCGCTGCACTTGTTTTATTCATGATTTTAGAAGCCAATTCAAATTGTTCTTGCAAATCTGCTTCAGTGATGCCTTTTAAATTCGGATCCATTTTTATAACAAAATCATACGTTTTAGAATAATCTCCTACTTTCATTCTAACTTTATAATTACCAAGAGGTGCTTTTGGACCTCTTGCAGGACTTCCACTCCAAATAATCATTCCGTCAAAGGTTGTTGCACCAAGATAGCGTAAATTCCAACTGAAATTATTCAATCCTTTAGCCGTTTTTGGTTTTTCTGGACCTCTTTCCCACGACGGAGTATTCGGATCCTTTTTATATTCAGGCTTATCACCAGTTTGTGTTGAAATAACGTTGCCATTCGCATCCAATATTTCAAAAGTAATACTATCGGCTTGTTCACTTAAATAATATTGAATATCAAGATCATAAACACCTCTTATAGGATCAGCTGGTTCAAAAAGAACTGCTTTTTGATTTTTCATTTCGCCTTTAAATTGACGTAATGGCTGTATGTTGTCTAAGATCCAAAAACCTCTTCCATGAGAACCAATAACAACATCGTTATCTTTTATAACAAGATCACGTATTGGTGTGTCCGGAAGTTTCAATTGAAGACTTTGCCATAATTCGCCATCATTCATAGAAAAATAAACACCATGTTCTGTTGCTAAAAACAACAAACCTGGTCTTACAGGATCTTCTCGCACTGCTCTTGCAAAATGACCTTTTGCGATTCCGTTTATTATTTTTGTCCACGTTTTTCCGTAGTCATTCGTTTTAAAAACATAAGGTTCTCTATCGTCTACTTGATAGCGATTAGCAGCAATGTATAAAGTTCCAGGATTGTGAATAGATTCGTCAATGATACTAATTCTAGAAAATTTAGGGAGACCTTCAGGTGTAATATCTGTCCAGTTTTTTCCACCATCTCTTGTGATGTGCATTTTGCCATCATCAGATCCTGCCCAAATAGTATTAATATCATGACTTGAAGGTGCCAAAGCAAAAACAGTAGCATAAATTTCAGGACCATTCATATCCATAGTAATGACACCTCCAGTTTTACCAAGAGTTGAAGGATCTGCATAGGTTAAATCTGGACTAATTTTTTCCCAAGACTGCCCATCGTTCGTAGTTTTCCAAACATGTTGTGAGCATGTATACATCACATTTTCATCTTGTGGTGCAAACATGATAGGGAAGGTCCATTGCCATCGTTCAGGCAATGCACTTGCTGGCTCTCCAGAGAAAAAACGAGGATATACTTGAATGTCTCTTTCTTGGCCATTGCTTCTATCATAACGTGTTAAAAGAGCTCCTTGACTTCCAGCATAAAAAATATCTGGTTTTGTTGGATGTTGCGTTATCCATCCACTTTCTCCACCACCAACGGCATAATACCAACCATGATTAGGGCCTCTTCCTAGCATATGACTCCATCCATCACTTGGTACGGCAACTGTACTATTGTCTTGTTGAGCACCAGCTACGTGATAAGGCACATCACTTGTAGTCATTACATGATATAATTGAGTTGTAATATAATCTTGTTCTGTCCAGCTTTTTCCACCATTAATGGTTACATTCCCTCCACCATCATTGGAGTTTATCATACGGTCTGGATTGTTTGGATCTATCCATAAATCATGATTATCACCATGAGGTACTTGAATCGTAATATCAAAGGTTTTTCCGCCATCATTTGATTTGTATAAACCAGTATTTAAGCCATAAACAATATCCTTGTTCCAAGGATCTGCATAAATTCTTGAATAATAAAAAGCACGCTGTCTTAATTTGCGTTCATCATTGGTGCGAATCCATGTTTTACCAGCATCATCTGATCTAAAAACGCCTCCTTCATTTGCTTCAACAATGGCCCAAACTCTATTAGAATCTGCAGGAGAAACGGTTACACCTATTTTTCCAATTGGACCTTTTGGCATTCCAGCATTTTGTGTTAAGTCTGACCAGGTTTCACCTCCATCAGTACTTTTCCAGAGCTTACAATCTGGTCCTCCTCCCCACATTTGCCATGCCTTACGTTGCACTTGCCATGTACTTGCATACAAAACTTTTGGGTTATTTCGGTCTATTATTAGATCTACTGCACCAGCTTTTTCGCTAACAAATAATGTTTTTTTCCATGTGTTTCCGCCATCTGTACTTTTAAAGACACCTCGTTCGGGATTGTCTCCATAAGGATGACCTAAAGCAGCAACGTAAACAATATCAGGATTTGTTGGATGAACACGAATGCGTGCAATGGCTTGCGTTTCCTCCAACCCCATATGCCTCCATGTTTTCCCTCCATCGATGGTTTTATAAACACCATCACCTTGTGTGATACTTCCTCTAAGTTGAACTTCTCCCATTCCTATATATACAATATCAGGATTGGTTTCAGCAACTGCTACTGCACCAACAGATGAGCTGGTTACTTGACCATCTGTAACTGGAAACCAATCGTTTCCACCATCAACGGTTTTCCATAAGCCTCCTCCTGTGGCACCAAAATAGTATTCGTTTGTTCTTCCTGGGCTTCCAGCAGCTCCTAGAGAGCGTCCACCTCTATTAGGTCCGATATTTCGCCATTCTAATTGACCGTAAAAATCTTTTGGAATTTCAGTGTCTTGACTTGAGTTTTGTGCTGTAAGGTTCTGAAAATTGAATAACAAGAGAACAATACAAAGAAAAGTTGTAAAGCGTTTCATAATAAGAATTTAATAGTTGAAAAAGTTGGTTTTTTTTAATATGTTCTAAAAGTACCAAATTAAACACTTAAAATGAAAGTTAGACTGTTAATTTATAAGAATCTTCTCGATTTTGTAATCGTCTATTACGTTGCCATTGCCAATATCAATTACAAGTTCTTTAATTTTTTGAACCCAATTTTTTGATAAGCTTTGATGGAGTTTATCTTGTCTTTATTGACAGTGGTATATTTTGTTGCAGCTTAATTGCTGTACTTATTCTTTAGTGAAATTTATAGTAACTTCACCAATCCTTTGTGTCAGAAAGGTTTTATAGATGTATATTTTACTTGATCTATACCAATGATAGAAATGTAGTCTTCCCCCTAAATTTCTTTTAACATAATTGTTGACGATATAGACCTAAAGGCACTATATCTACAATTATGTGTAAATAGCCTGAAATACGGCTATACAGAAATTACTATATATTTGTATTATAATGTTCTGCATTATGTTACTTTGCTTTGGTAAAAAGCTTGGTACAATACCAATCTTCTTTTATTTTTTTTTCTCAAATCTTACTTTAAAAATTTAATGGAATACGCTTTTTACGAAACGACGAAAGGAGAGAAGTGAAATGTGTATGGAATGGTAATTAACTATTGTATAGCTTATTTATATTGCTCTTATACGTTTGACCAATTGGAATTTTATGCTCGTTTATAAAAATTCGATTACCTTCTATTACTTTTATTTTATCTATGGCAACCATAAAAGATTTATGAATTCTTAAAAATCCTTTGTTTTCTAAAAAGGTTTCATAATAAGATATTTTTTCATGACTTACAATCATTTCGTCTTTAAGAAAAAGTTTTGTGTAATTACCATAAGCTTCAATATATAAGATAGTAGACACATCAATTTGATGCTGCTTTTTATCGCCTTTTACAAAGAATTTATGCGTGTCTGTATTTGTAGAAATAACCGCTGTTTTTGATGGAATATTTTCGTTTTTAGTTACTTTATTTACAGCTTTTACAAACCGATCAAAACTAAAAGGTTTTAACAAGTAATCTTTTACATTCAACTCAAATCCTTCTAAAGCGTGTTCTTTATAGGCTGTAGTAATAATCGTTTTAGGTGGATTTGTTAATGTTTTTAGAAAATCTAATCCTCTTAATTTAGGCATGTTAATATCTAAAAACATAAAATCGATTGTGTTTTCATTTAAAAACTGCATTGCTTCCATAGCGTTGTAACAATTCTTTTCTAATTGTACATGTGGTAACATACTACAAAACTCTTCTATAATTTCGTGTGCCAAAGGTTCGTCGTCTATGATGATATATTTAAGCATGTTTTGCTATTTTTAAAGTTGTTTTATAGCTGTTATTTGTGATGTCAACCTTCAATTCATGATTATCTTTATACAATAAAGATAATCTTCTTTTTAGGTTTTTTAATCCAATTCCACCAGATTCGCTTTTTTCTTTTGGATCAAAGTTGTTTTCAATTATAAAATAGATAAATTTATCTTCTTCATATAAATCTATTGTAACAAAAGCATTTTCAGAAAGTGAATCTATTCCGTGTTTAAAGGCGTTTTCTAAAAGGATAATGAATAATAAAGGCGCAATAGTTAAACTTGTATCAACATCGTGATTAAAAGTGATTTCAACCGTTTTTTTATATCGAATTTTATGTAATTCAATATAGTTTTTTAAATATTCTATTTCATCTTGTAGCTTTACAGATTCTTTTTCTCCTTCATAGATGGTATAACGCATCATGTCTGATAATTTTAAAATAACTTCTGGAGCTTTTTCTGAATTTTTAATCGTTAACGCATATAAGTTATTTAAGGTATTAAAGAAAAAGTGTGGGTTTATTTGTGCTTTTAATAGTGATAATTCTGTTTCCAATTTCTCTGCTTTTAAGTTTTGTAACCATTTCCATTGCTCAAAAATCCAAAGTGAAAATAAAATTGGAATGGGAATAAAGAATATAAAAAACGGAAACTCTTCTTTAATTTTTAAATAGGCTTCCAAATCTCCCGAAAATAATCTCAAATAAATAAAATATAGAAATAAGGGTGTATAAATAAACGCTATTAATTTCCAGTATTTTTCGAAAAAAGAAGGCACTAACAGGTACGCTAATCCAAGCCAAAACCCCAATAGCAAAATAAAAGTAATAGGGTTGTCTGGTAATTTCATATAACCATCTATAGTAATGGCTACAAAAAACAAAACAAACAAGCTAACAACCTTAATTACTGCATCCTTTTTTCTTTTTAAGTAATTAAAATTATGAATAGGTAATGCAATTAGTATTCCCCAAATAAATGCGAAAATAAATATCTCATATGTTCTTTCTTCAGGAAGAAGAATTATACCTAAATAATCTAACAGATAGAATATTGGGACAATTATTGAAAACCCAAATATAAATGCTTTGTATTTTTTTAAAAACTTAATCATAGGTCAAAAGTAACATTGTTAAACTGTCTTCACAAGAAAATTGATGCACACTACAATAATTAATATCAACACGACTATTTTCTGGATGAACGTGATTGAGACAGTTTTTTACTATGTATAACTTTATAAAAACACCATATATCATATTAATTAGAAAGCGCTTTCTATTCATTTTATGTTTGTATCAAATTAATCAAAACATATAAATTTTGAGAACTTTAAACAACAATCAAATCACCAGCAAATCAAGCAAAACCAATAGTTATATCTGGAACTCTAAAAGACGTTTTAGATAAGATCCCCTTTTTGAAGTACATCAATTTAAAAACAAACAGACATGAACACATTACTAATCAATAATCTAACAAAAACATATCCAAATGGTGTAAAAGCCTTAAACGGAATTAATCTCGAAATTACCAACGGCATGTTTGGACTGTTAGGAGCAAATGGCGCAGGAAAATCATCACTAATGCGAACGATTGCTTCTTTGCAAGAACCAACTTCTGGAAATATTGAATTTAATAATGTTGATATTGTAAAACAACCAACTAAGGTTAGAAAACATTTGGGCTATTTACCTCAAGAATTTGGTGTGTATCCAAAAATATCTGCTGAGAAATTGTTAGATCATTTAGCCGTTTTAAAAGGTGTCTTAAATAAAAAAGATCGTAAAGAGCAAGTTACTGCTTTGTTACAGCAAGTTAATTTGTATCAACATCGTAAAAAATCAGTGTACACTTTTTCTGGAGGTATGCGTCAGCGTTTTGGTATTGCTCAAGCCTTACTAGGAAACCCACAAATAATAATTGTTGATGAGCCAACTGCTGGATTAGACCCAGAGGAAAGTAATCGTTTCCTAAACTTATTAAGTGAAATTGGAGAAAACGTCATCGTTATTTTATCTACGCACATTGTAGAAGATGTTAGAAATTTATGCCCAAAAATGGCAATATTATCTAATGGAGAAATCATCTCTCAAGGAAGCCCAAAAGAATTAGTAGCAAGTATTGAAGGCAAGATTTGGAGCAAAATTATTCCTAAAAAAGACATTGATGTTTACAAAAAAGCATTTGATGTTATTTCTACAAAATTGGTTGCAGGAGAAACTCAAATTAGAGTTTTATCAGACAACAAACCAGAAAAATGTTTTGAAATGATTATTCCAAATTTAGAAGATTTTTACTTCACAATAGTATTTCAACAAGAAACTAAAACAGCCTAAGTTATGTTTAAAAAATTATTAGAATTCGAAGTTTTTTATCAGTTTAAACAACGTGCATTCCCTTTATTAGCACTATTATTTTTAGCGTTGGGTGTTTTTGTTGGTAGACAAGGTTTTGCGCCACAAGGTGTAAACTTTAATGCGCCTTTTCAAGTATATTTTCATACCAGTTTATTTACTTTAGGAAGTTTATTTGTGATTATGTTTTTTGCAATAAGTGCCATGCTTAGAGATAAGCAGCACAAAATGGAAGGTTTAATTTATAGTTCATCAATTAAAAAAGGACACTATTTTTGGAGTCGTTTTTTAGGAACATTTTTATTTAGTTTATTGGCATTTTCACCCTTTTTAATTGGATATATTTTTGGTAATTATTCTGCCGATTTAGATACAGAACGTGTTGCCGATTTTCAATTAATGACGTATTTACAGCCATGGTTATATATTGTAGTTCCTAATGTCTTTGTGAGTACAACTATTATATTTTCAGTAGCGACCCTTACAAAAAACAGTACAGCAACCTATGTGAGCGCTGTATTTGTGTATATGTTATATTTTATAAGTTCTATCTTTTTAAACTCACCTTTGTTAGCGCAAGCAACACCAGCTTCACCAGAAAGTATGACAATAGCTGCTCTTGCAGATCCTTTTGGTATTGCCGCATTTTTTGAGCAAACACAGTTTTGGACACCGTATCAAAAAAACACTCAACTATTATCTTTTTCAGGAATATTTTTATGGAACAGATTGATTTGGTTAGGTATTGCTTTTGGAATTTTATTAGGAACCTATAAACTGTTTACTTTTAGGGAAATAGCAAAGAAAGTTAAGAAAGCTACTGAAACAAGTTTAGCACAAGGGAAAAAATTAGCAGCTTCTAAACTACCATTGTTAGCATATAAACCATTGAAAGCAGCTTCAAATTTTAAAGCTAAAGAACTGGCATTCTTCTCATTATTAAAACTGGAATTAAAAAGTGTTTTTAAGAGTTTACCTTTTATTGCTGTGCTTTTAATGTGGGTATTCATCGTATTTTCAGAATTATATTCAACATTAGTAAGTGGTGGAGAATATGGTGTAAGCGTATATCCGTTTACAAACCAATTGATAAAACTAATTGTAAATCCGTTAACAATTTTTAGTTTAATCTTAATTGTTTTTTACAGTTCAGAAATTGTTTGGAAAGAGCGTAGTTTAAATTTTAATTTAATTATTGATGCTACTCCTGTTAAAAACAGTGTGTTCTTTTTGTCAAAATTTAGTGCATTAATTTTACTTCCTGTAATCTTAACTACAGTTGGAGTAATTATGTGTATTTCGTTTCAAATGGCCTTAGGGTATTCAAATTTTGAATTCGGTTTGTATGCATCGTTATTTTATCATTACGGAGTGCAATTCGTAGTTTTTTGTATGATTGCTTTATTTGTAAATAGTTTAGCGAAAACTAAATATATGGGAATGGGAATCTTCGGATTGATTACTCTATTAATCCTGAAGTCTGGAATGTTAGGCTTAGAACATCCTTTAACAAGTCTTGGCTTTTTACCAAGAATAACATCTAATAATATGGATGGTTTCAATGGAGTTTCAAACTTGTTTAATCATTTAGCAATCTATTGGATAGCTTTCGGGTTACTATTAACGATACTTTCATTTAAAATTTGGAATAGAGGAATTGGTGCGAGTTTTTCTGTAAAAATGAAACAACTTTTTACAAATTGGACAAAATTTCAGAAGTTGAGCATCTCATTTTTAATGATACTCTTTATTGGCTTCGGAAGTTTGATTTTTTACAATGTAAATATTGTTTCTGAGTATAAGAGTTCTAACGATCGATTAGATTTTAGTGAAAACTATGAACGAAAATTCAAGAAATATGAAGAAGTAGAACGATTATATCCAACGTCAATAAAGACAGAAGTTGCTATTTATCCAAAAGACAGAAGTTATACTGTAAGTGCTAATTATGTATTAATAAACCGAAGTGAAAAGCCAATATCACAAGTATTTATAACAGAAAGAAAAACATTAGATACAGCTTATATTGAAAATGCAGATTTAATAAAACACGATGCAGAATTTGGAATCTACCTTTTCAAATTTAAAAAAGCATTGCAACCACTAGATTCCGTTGTGTTTAAATTTCAATTAACAAATAAAGTTGCAGGTTATGAAGAAGATAAATCAATTATAAATAATGGAACTTATATAAATCGTTTTAGCAAGTTTGATCCAATTTTAGGGTATACAACTAGTTTAGAAATTTCAAATCCAAGAGAACGTAAAAAAAGAAACCTACCAGAACGAATAGAAGAAGATGAAAGTTCGGATGCACATATTGTAATGGAAGATGTTAAATATGAAAAAGTAAACTTTGAAACTATTATTTCTACATCAAGTGACCAAACAGCCATTAGTTCTGGGAAATTACTAAAAGAATGGACAAAAAATAATAGAAACTATTTTCATTATAAATCTATCAGAAAAATCACACCAGAAGTAGGTTATTTTTCAGCAAAGTATAAAACGAAGAAGATAAACTATAAAGGTGTTGCTATTGAGCAGTTTTATGATAAAAATCATGATTTTAATATTGATGATATTGAAGAAAGCATAAAACAAACACTAGATTATTGTCAAGAAAATTTTGGAGCATATCAATTTGATCACGTTAGAATGGCTGAAGTTCCTTCACATTGGCCTTTTGGAGGTTTTGCACATCCAGGCGTTATCAGTATGGTTGAAGATAGATTGTATTTGTTGGATGTAAGTGATGAAGAGACTTTTAATGTAGTAGTAAAAAGAACCATTCACGAAATTGCACATCAATGGTGGGGACACACATTATCTTCTAAACCAGTAGCAGGAGGTTCTTTATTAATTGAAGGTTTTGCAAAATATACTGAAGCAGTAGTCATGGAAAAAATGTATGGAAAAAGCGCTATATATACATTAGCCGAAAATGCAAGAAGTCGTTATTTTTCAGGAAGATCTTTTGCTTCTGAAATAGAACCACCAGTTTATAAAGTAGATGGGCAAAGTTATATTTCTTACGGAAAAGCATTAATTACACTATTGGCGCTTAGAGATTTAGTTGGAGAAAACCAAGTGAATAATGTACTAAAAACATTAACAGATAACCATAGAAATAGCACCAAATTAGAAGCAACTACGTTAGATTTTTTAAATGAAGTTTATAACGTTACACCAACACATCAACACCATTTAATAGACGATTGGTTTAAAAAAGTAATTACGTATGATTTAGCAATAGAAAACGCTACAACTAAAGAATTACCAAACGGAACTTTTGAAGTTACTGTAAGCGTAAAATCGAAACGCCTTGAAACTTTAGATTCTGGAGAACTAAAACAAATTTCTATTAATGAACCTATTAAAATTGGCGTTTTTACAGCACATCCATCTAATGTGAAGGATGATAGTTCGGTTTTGTATTATGAATCTAGTCAAATCAATAAAGAAATGACTGAAATAAAAATAATCGTAAAAGAAAAGCCAAGCTACATTGCTATAGATCCATACGGAACACGATCTGATGAGAATTTAGTGGACAATTTAATTACATTGTAAAATATTTTTATCAAAAGACAAATTAGATCTACAAATATTATCTAAAATAGAATCTCGATTTTAACTTGTCCTCATAAAATTTTGGTAAAACAATAGGTAAGTGGAACGTAATATTTTAGGGGGTTAGCAATACATATTGTTAGTTTATCTAATTATAAAATATTTCTAAAATTGTATTAAAAACTTCGAATCTATCCTAAAATATAGAGAAACGAGCCGCAATTGTTTCCAAAATTATATGTGAGCCTTGATTTTTTTGTTTCTTTTTTTATCAAGGAAAAAAAGAAAATAATGAAAGATTAATAGTAACAATGTTCATTGTCTATTTAACATAATATTAAAAGCACTAAACAAAGAAGGTTCAATAATAGTTCTAAATAGAACAAGTGTATAGATTATTTTAATTGGATGATCCTGTGGATGATTCGTTTAAAATAGCATTCCAATTAAAATAATTTTATACTCTTGTGGAAAGTTAACGAAAATGTATTTAGAAAAAAATTACAGCAATATTTTAATTGAATTTATAAATTTTAAAGAACTCTAAAAGGTTAGCTTTTTTTTTGGCGGTGGCAAGCGATGGATAATTGAGTTTTAAAAATGATTGCATCAGCAATTATGTTTTAAATAAACAATCGAGCGTTTGTAGGCGGCAATTTTACATAATGTCAAATTATAGCTACAAATGTTTAACGAGAAGCTTCTTATAAATCTCGTATTTAAAAAAACTTGAACAATTGTACAGAATATTAAAATTAACGATAAACAAAAACACGAATGTTTAATGACCCGAATACCAAAACTGTAATGAAAGAATAAACACTCTGGGATATTTTACATAATGTTAAATTATAGCTATCAAATAAACCTAGAGGTTAATTAGCCGTAATTGCTTTTAACATAATTGTTGACGATATAGACCTAAAGGCACTATATCTACAATTATGTGTAAATAGCCTGAAATACGGCTATACAGAAATTACTATATATTTGTATTATAATTTACATTATGTTAAATAGTTAATTTAACAATACAACCTGCTATACTTCTTGAATAAGAACAATTGGTCTCCAAACAACTTTCATTAAAAATATAAACACTTAAAATTCATCCACAAGAACCACACAACAAGCAACTAAAATGGATGTTAACAGTTGTATACACTCTTTTAAAATTTTGTCTAAAAGAGATATATAGATTCTCCTATATGTTTTTGTAATGTATCGATTGACATATTCTATTTTTATTCAACCATAATACAAAACCTTAACTGTAAATTTGCCGAATGCAAAACAAACAGCGTTCTAGAATAGAATTTATTGCTTTAATGGCATCATTAATGTCAATCGTTGCGATGTCAATTGACGCTTTACTTCCTGCTTTAGATCAAATCGGAATTGAAATCGGAATTCAAGATACTCGAGACAATCAATTATTGGTAACCATGATTTTCTTAGGATTAGGATTCGGACAATTAATTTTTGGCCCAATTTCTGACAGCTTAGGGAGAAAACCTGTTATTTATATGGGGTTTGCTTTATTTGTGATTGCTACTTTTATTTGTGTTAATGCAACAAATATAGAAACGATGGTTGTTGGTAGAATTTTACAAGGAGTCGGATTGTCTGCGCCAAGAACTATAAGTATTGCTATGGTTAGAGATAGTTTTAGTGGGAATTATATGGCTAAAATCATGTCGTTTATTGTCGTTATTTTTATTCTAGTTCCTGTAGTTGCTCCTGCAATTGGAAAAATTATTTTAGATGTATACGGTTGGAAAGCTATTTTTTACAGTCAATTAGTGATTGGAGTTTTCATTATCTTTTGGTTATGGAAACGTCAGCCAGAAACGTTACCGATAGAAAAAAGAACAAAGTTTAAATTCAGCTTATTTATTGATGGTGCAAAAGAGTTTATAAAACACAAACAAGCCATTGCTTTCACGTTAATATCTGGTTTTATAACTGGTGCTTTTATGGTCTATTTAAGTGCTTCTCAACATATTTTTCAAGACCAATACGGATTAACGGATGAGTTTCCCTACATATTTGCTGGATTGGCAATTTCTGTTGGATTCGCTACTTTTTTAAACGGAACATTTGTAATGCGATTTGGTATGCATAAATTAGTAACGGTATTTACCATACTTTTTACTTTTATACCGCTACTCTATGGAATTCTCTTTTACAATCAGCCAAATCCCAGTATTACAATCTTTTTAATTTTCTGTGGAATGCAATTCTTTGCAATTGGGTTTTTGTTTGGGAATTTACGTGCTTTAGCAATGCAACCTGTTGGTCATATTGCTGGCGTTGGTTCTGCTATTAATGGGTTTGTTTCAACAATTATGGCTGTACCTATTGCTACGTTTATCGGTAGTTATGTTACAGAAACAGCATTTCCTTTGTTTATTGGGTTCTTTATCTGCGGATTAGCTTCTTTAGTGATTTTAATTTCACTTAAGAAAAATGATGTAACTACTTATTGATAATTAAAAAGCGATTATTTCTTTTAAAATTGATTCAAATCGGTTTTTTGCCAAGTATTGCTTCTCTAATTCTTTTTCAAACGGAATTGGAGTTTCTATACTTCCAACCCGTTTTACGGGTGCATCTAGACTTTCAAAACAATTTTCTGTAATTAATGCAGAAATATCACTGGCTATTCCGCCAAATAATGAATCCTCTTGTAAAATAATTGCTTTTCCTGTTTTTCTTACGGATGTATAAATGGCATCAACATCTAAAGGTTGTAAGGTTCTTAAATCGATTAGATCTGCAGAAATAACTGGATTCTTTTCTAACGTTTCCAACGCCCAATGAACTCCAGCTCCATAACTTATAATGGTGATATCATTTCCTTCTTTTAAAATAGACGCTTTACCTATTGGCAGTGTATAATAATCTTCTGGAACTTCTTGATAAACAGAACGATATAGTGCTTTGTGTTCAAAAAATAATACCGGGTTTGGATCATTAATCGCAGAAGCTAATAATCCTTTTGCATCTGCAGGAAATGCTGGATAAATTACTTTTAATCCTGGAGTTTTTGTAAACCACGCTTCATTGGTTTGACTATGAAATGGTCCTGCTCCAACTCCAGCGCCACAAGGCATTCTAACTACAACATCAGCAATTTGATTCCAACGATAATGCGATTTTGCTAATAAATTCACAACAGGATTGAATCCTGTAGTAACGAAATCTGCAAATTGCATTTCCACCACCGATTTTACTCCATTTACAGATAAACCATAAGCAGCAGAAACAATTGCGCTCTCACAAATGGGTGTGTTTCGAATTCTATCTTTTCCAAATTGTTCTAAAAATCCATCCGTTATTTTAAAAGCTCCTCCATATTCGGCAATATCTTGCCCCATAATAACTAAATCATCGTGCTTTTCCATAGATTGTCTTAAACCATCAGAAATGGCGTCAATTAACCTAATTTTTTTTGTTTTAGAAGATGGTTTAATAATTTCTTCCTCATAATATTTAAAAACGTCATTGATTTCTGTTTCTAAATCAACTTTTATTGATTCTTCATCAAAGGCTAATTGCAAATGCTCATTAATCTCGTGTATGATATCTTCTTTAAACTGAACTTCATCTTGTTCTGTTAAAATTTTCTCTTTTCTTAAATAGGCTTGAAAATTCTCTAGCGGATCTTTTGCCGCCCAAACATCCATCAAGTCTTGAGGAACATATTTTGTTCCGCTTGCTTCTTCATGACCACGCATTCTAAAAGTTTTAAACTCTAATAAAATGGGTCTTGGATGTTGTCGAACACTTTCTGCTATTTCAGAAACTTTGGTATATACTTCTACAATATTATTTCCGTCAATTATATGACTTTCCATTCCGTAGCCAATTCCTTTATCAGCAATATGCTCGCATTTAAACTGCTCTGAAATTGGCGTAGAAAGTCCGTAGCCATTATTCTCTACACAAAATAAAACAGGTAAACTCCAAACTGCAGCTACATTTAGTGCTTCATGAAAATCTCCTTCACTTGTTCCTCCTTCACCCGTAAAAACGGCGCAAACTTTTTGCTCATTTCTAATTTTATGTGCTAGAGCGATTCCATCTGCAATTCCTAATTGCGGGCCTAAATGCGAAATCATTCCTACAATATTATATTTTTGCGTTCCAAAATGAAAACTACGATCTCTACCTTTTGTAAATCCGTTTGCTTTTCCTTGCCATTGTGAAAACAATCGATATAAAGGAATTTCTCTAGTAGTAAAAACACCCAAATTCCGATGCATTGGCAATATATATTCATCCTTTAATAAAGCAGATGTAACACCTACAGAAATAGCTTCTTGACCGATTCCGGAAAACCATTTAGAAATTTTACCTTGACGTAATAAGATCAACATCTTCTCCTCTATTAATCTAGGTTTTAACATCGATTTATACAATTCTAAAAGCTTTGGTACTTCTAGAGAAGTCTTTGTATATTTTATTTGAGCAATCATGTATTATTTTGGTTAATTGTACCTGCGAATTTAAAAATAAAAAGTGACGTACAATGCATTACTCTATTAGTAATATTAATTATAATTTATTTAAAATTTCTGCTGCTTTTAATAATGTTTCCTCTTTTTTAGCAAAACAAAAACGCAATACTTTTTCATCTAAATTATTTGCGTTAAAAACCGAAAGCGGAATTGAAGCTACACCAAATTCCTTGGTTAATCTTTTGGCAAAATCTAGATCATTTTCGTTTGAAATGGCACTATAATTTAATACTTGAAAATAAGTTGCTTTAGATGGAGTAAATTTAAAATTTGAGTTTTTAATAGCTTCTAAAAAAGTATTTCTTTTATGCTCGTAAAACAAATTCAATTGCTTGTAATTGTTGGATTCGCTAATATATTTAGCAAAAGCAATTTGGATTGGATGATTTACGCAATACACATTAAATTGATGCACTTTTATAAACTCTTTCATTAATTCTTTTGGCCCACAACAATACCCCATTTTCCAGCCTGTATTATGAAACGTTTTTCCGAATGATGCCGTTATAAAAGTTCTCTCTTTTAACTGCGGAAATAAACAAGCGCTTTGATGTTTTAATCCATCATAAACCATGTGTTCATAAACTTCATCACTCAAAACAATAATATTTGTGTTGTTTGTTATCAACTCCAATTGCTCCATGTCTTCTTTCGAAAAAAGAGTTCCACTTGGATTTTGTGGTGTATTAATAACAATCATTTTAGTTTTTTCTGAAATTGCCTCTTTTACTTTATTCCAATCTACTTTATATTCAGGATAATTTAATTGCATTGAAACAACTTTACCGCCATTTAACTCAATTGCAGGTTCATAACAATCATACGCCGGTTTAAATAAAATAACTTCGTCTAAAGGTTTTATGAATGCTGATATAATGGTAAAAATAGCTTGTGTTGCTCCAGCAGTAACAACAATTTCGTTTTCTGGATTGTAGGTTGATTGATATAAATCATCAAATTTATGAGCTATTGCTTCTCTTAATTCTAGTACGCCAAGCATTGGCGCATATTGATTGTAACCAGAATTCATTGCTTTTGAAACCAAGTCAATTAATTTCTGATCGCTTTTAAAATTTGGAAAACCTTGAGATAAGTTAATTGCGGTGTGTTTTTTAGACAAATTACCCATTATTGTAAAAATGGTAGTTTCTAAATTTGGAAGTTTTGAATAATGTTTCATAAAACGTATTTAATAAGTGTCTAAAATAAAAAAATCCTTATCATACGTTGATAAGGATTCGGATTATATTGTGAATGTTTTTTTACAGTTCTTTAAAAATTGCATGCATCATTCTTTTTTTATCATTAATGCTTTCCTCTAAAGAAATCATTGTTTCAGTTCTAGTTACACCATCAATATCATCAATCGCATAAATAATGTCTTTTGCATTGTTGGTGTCTTTAGCTCTTACTTTACAAAAAATGTTATATTTTCCTGCAGTTACATAGGCTACAGTAACATTAGGAATTGTTCTCAGTTTAATAATTACATTCTGAGTCATGGATGTTTTTTCTAGAAAAACACCAACATGAGCAATAAAAGAATAGCCCATTTTCTCGTAATTAAGAGTTAATGTAGAACCTTGTATAATTCCTTCATCTTCCATTTTTTTAACACGAACATGAATAGTTCCTGCAGAAACTAACAATTTTTTAGCAATGTCTGTAAATGGAGTTCTGGCGTTTTCAATTAATACATCTAGTATTTGATGATCTATTTCATCTAAAACAAACTTTTTCATTTTTTTTTAAATATTATTCAATTAATAGGTCAAAAATATGAATTATATTTAAAAGAAAAAGAAAAATAGTGAAAAATATTTATAAAACTAAGGTTTAGTAGCATGCGCTAAAAAGTTATCAAGGTTGCCTTCTTTTTCTAATTTAACTTCAGTTATAAATTGATTATTAATAACCTTATCTACATATAAATATCCTTTTCCAACAGATGAGTTTACTGGTTTTTCTATAATATCAAAAAAGTTTTTCTGATTATTAGGAATGTCAAAATAGGGTAAGTATTCCTTGTAATTATTAGCAGTAGCAATATGAAAAATGCCTTGAACTAAAGCAAAAAAGTTAAATTTTCTTGTTTCTTCTCTATCATAATCATTGGGAAAATGACCCGCTTCTATCAAAATCGTGTTGAACCCTAATTTTTGAAAATTATCACCAGTTGCTGTTGGATAAAACGTATCTGTATATCTACCAATATGGCTGGGAATTACTTTCTGTAGCAAATTATTCATTGCGACAATTACGTTCATTGTTTTTTTTCTACCGTCTGTAAGTTTTCTTGTTTCTTCTTCTGATGGTGCTAAGAATGATATTGTAGCCGGATTTTGTGTTCCTTCAACTCCAAAAATTGTTCTCTGATCGTGTAAATTAAAACAATAATCGGGTTTAAACGATTCTATAACATTCCTTAATAAATTACTTTCTACAGCTTTTCTATCTACGGCATCTCTATTTAAATCTATATTCTGAGCATTTACACGCGTGTAGTTTAACGATCCATCTGGATTTAACATCGGAATACACAAAAGGGTACATTCTTCTAAGATGCTTTTAAAAACAGGATTATCAGAAGTTGAAATACAATTAAAAAAGTCAAACAATGCTTTGGTTCCCGTACTTTCATTTCCATGCATTTGTGTCCAAATAAGGATTTTTTTAGCTCCAGAACCAAATTGTACAGAATGAATAGGAACCTTATTCTCTGAATATCCAATTATTGACACAGCTGTTTTTTCTGATAATTTCGATAACAAAGGAGAAATATGTGCATAATGAATCCATTTTCCAAAAAGAGTAGTTTCTTTTTTAGAACTATATATTGTTTCTAATACATGTGTATTTAAAATTTCCATTGTAAAAATATCTCACAAAAATACAAATTCTGTTTGAGCTTGTTCCTTATTTTTTTACAAAAGTAAACTTAATGATTGTTACAATTGTAATTTGTGTTATTGTTTTATTATGCTACAATTGTAATAATAATTTTAACAACTACTCCTTAGGTGAAGTACGAAACTCAATTTAATTATAAACACTATAAATAGTGTTTATAATTTTATTGTAAAATGCTAAAATATAATATTTTAAATATAATTAATTAAAACTTTAGTTCAACTAATAATTGTTATATTATAAATAATTAAATTGAAATGATAACAATTCAATTTAATTGTTTACATTTGTAAATAAATATTGAATTTACAATGGTAAACGTAAATGATTTTACAACAAGGCTAAAAAAAGTGATGGAATACCATCATTTAACAGCTTCATTATTCGCAGATAAAATTGATGTGCAGCGTTCTAGTATCTCTCATATTATTTCTGGCAGAAATAAACCAAGCCTAGATTTTATTTTAAAAGTAACAAATACCTTTAAAGATGTAGATATTTATTGGTTGCTAAATGGTAAAGGAACTTTTCCGAAAGAAATAGTAGAAAAACAAACTGAAACTACTCCTACCCTTCATTTTGAAGTGAAACAAGCAGACGACAACGAAGTTGGAAAGAAAATACAACGTATTGTTGTATTTTATTCTGACGGAACTTTTGATGAATATAAGAAATAAGAGACTGTCTAAAAAATATTAAAACTCTAAGATTGTCACATAGAGCGCAGTTGAGGTGCATAATTGGAAGTTAATCTTATGAGTTCTCTACTTTAGTTTATCATGAGCGTAGTTGAAAGGCTCGAACAAACAAAGTCATTTAATTATAAATCTGACTTCTTACTAGTTTACTAACTGAGTCAAACCAGTCCTAATAATCTGTATGTGTTTATTTCTATTAGAAGCGCCACTATCCTTTTGAAAATCAACCATTTGTTGCAGTAAATTGATAGCAGTTTTGTCAAAATTAAATTGCTTAAACAGAATTCCTTTCGCTATAATATCATCAACTAAATTCTGAATTGCTTGTGTATTATTGCTCTTAGCTATTTTCTCATAAGCACTTTTATAAAGCGACTGTATTCTTGCGTCATTATTTAAAAACATACCTGCCAACACATTTTGTGCTATAAACTCTAATTCTGTTTCATCATTTTCTTCAATAAAAATTCTTGTTAATGGTGTTGCAATAATTTTTCTAACATCATTCGGTAATTCTTTTGATAGTTTTATTGCTAAGGCTTTATCTATATAATAAATAGCTACCAACGTTTTTCCTAAAACGCTATATGATTTACTTTTTAAAGCTTCTTGAAATATTGGTAAATTTGCAGGATCGGTTAATTTTCCTAAAGTTTCTATAGCTGCTGCCCTCACCAATGTTTTTTTATCTTGTAAAGCTATTTTTTTTATTTTGTCAATAACATCTCTTTTAGAGGATTTATCAAATAAATCGATACTTTCTATTGCTAAAATTCTAATCTTGTAAAACGGATCATCTAAAGCGGTAGAAATTGCTTCAAAAACTTTTTTATCATCTTGTAGCTTTACAATTTCTAAAATAGCTTCTCTTTTATGCCCATAATTTGTTGTGTATTTTAACTGACTTAAATATTGTTTCGTTGTTTTTGCTTCTGTAAAATCTGCTAATAAAACTCCATCTGCATTGATTAGTATATTTTCTGGAATTTCTGAATACGAAAAAACAAAAGAAGCATCTTTACCATCAACAAAAACATTTTTACGAATTGCTTTACCATTTTCTATAATATCAATAGCTAAAGGAAATTGAAACTCGCCTTCTGTTTGATAAATATTGACAGCAACTTTTTTCTCCAAGGTATTATAATCATAAGAAACTTGAATTTTTGGATGACCCTTAGAAAAATACCATTGATTAAAAAACCAATTTAAATCTTTTCCTGTAATTTTCTCAAACGCTAAACGCAATTGATGTACTTCTGCTGTTTTGTATTCATTTTCTGTTAGATATAATTTTAAACTCGCAAAAAAAGCTTCATCTCCAACATAATTTCTTAGCATGTGTAAAATTGCTCCACCTTTATTATAACTAACAGCATCAAACATATCTTCTTTATCTCCATAAAAATATCGCACTAGATGTTTATCGAAATTTTGTCCTTGCTTGTATGCTTCTACATCTTCTAATAAATGAGCATCCGCATTGTCTTTTCCGTATTTATGTTCTCTCCATAAATACTCGCTATAATTTGCAAAAGATTCGTTTAATGTTAAATTACTCCAACTTTCTGCGGTAACCAAATCACCAAACCAATGATGAAACAATTCGTGTGCAATAGTATTTTCTTGCACATTTTCATCAATTAATTGTCCTGGCATTTGATACGCTTTTTCTCCGTGGATTACAGCGGTAGTATTTTCCATCGCCCCACTCACATAGTCTCTACCAACAAACTGACTATATTTACTCCAAGGATATTCTACACCGGTAATTTTTGAGAAAAACTCCATCATTTCTGGAGTTAAGCCAAAAATATCTTTTGCATACGGAGCGTATTTTTTTTCTACATAATAGTCTACAGGAATATTTTTGTAAGAATCTTTAATAATTTCAAATTCGCCAACACCTAGAAAAAACAAATAAGGTGCGTGTTTTTGCTTAAAATTCCAATAATCTGTTCTTGTTCCGTTTTGATTGTTTGTTTGTTTTTCTAAGGTTCCGTTTGATAAGGTTTTAAATTTGTTAGGAACCGTAATATATAACTCTTGAGAAGTTTTTTGATTTGGACTATCAATCGTTGGAAACCAACAGCTACTTGCTTCTGTTTCACCTTGAGTCCAAACTTGAGTTGGTTTTGATGTATCCAGTTCATCAGCATTAATAAAGTACAACCCCTTAGCTTGCGTAATTGCAGAACTTCCTTTTTGCTTTACTTTTTCTGGTCTTGCTGTGTATTTTATATACAGTGTAAAAGCTTCATCTTTTGTATATGCCTTTGGCAATTCTACAATTAATTCTTCTCCGTCGTAATTGTAACCAACATCTTTATTGTTTAATTGAATGCTATGAATAATCATAGCTTTTGCATCTAAAGTTACTTTGTTTGTTGCGTAGAAATAGGGCTTTAACCTAAGCCATGCTTCGCCATTTAATTGTTTGTTTTTATAATCTAAAGAAACAGTAAGCTTTGTGTGTTCTAAAGCGTGTACTTTATCTTTCTCTTTTCTATACGTTGATTGTGGATCAACTTGTGCAGAAACGAGAGAAATGAAAAATATACAAATTATAAAAGTGAACTTTTGAGGTTTCATAAATAACTATTGGTATTAAGATTTCAAAAGTAAGAAAATTAAGGTATTTCCTTGTTAATGGCTCGTTAAAAAGAAAAGCCGAAAATCTAGCTTAGATTTTGGGCTTTTATGAAATGTTTTTGTAATTCTTATTTCAATAACATTTTAAACTGATCTAGATTGATTCCATCTGTATCAAATTTTATATCGTTCATCATTTTCATAATTTTAGAAGGATTCATGTTATCTCCTAAAATTCTTGCAACTCCAACTCCTTGTTTTGCTCCGTATCCAAAAGCAATAAGTTCATCAATTGCATCTCCTTCACCAGTATAATACAAACTTACTTTCATCTTCTTTTCGGTAAAACGCATTAAACTTTTATACTCTTTTCCTTTTAAGATCTTATCTAATTGTGCTTTTTCTGCTTCTACTTCATTCGCATTATCTTTAAAAGGCATTGCAACAACATTAATCTTTTTAATACTTTTTAATGTGGCTTTAGTTTCTTCAGAGACATCATCAGATTTTATTTGCAATATACTTGCTGGTACATCAAAAGTGATAAATCCAGATTTTTCTTGACTTTTAACTAAATAGCTTTGTAAAGATTCTTCGTTACATGAAGTAAAAGAAAAGGCTAAAATAAAAGCTACTAGCAAGGTTATTATTTTTTTCATTGATTTTGTTTTTAGTTAATTATTTTTCAAGCAATTTTTTATATGAATCTAAATTACTTTTTAGATTTCTTACCGTCATTAGCAAATTTATCTGCTAAACTTGATAATTTATTGATGTCTATCATTCCTGTTAAAGAAACAATTGCTGATTCTGCATTACCTTCGGTAACTCTACTAATTCCGTTTATAAACATTAAAACTTCGCTTACATACTCTTTTGTACTTCCTGTTTTTACATAAATCTTAACTCTAGCATCTTTATCTTTCATTCTCATCAACTCCGTTAAATTCGATTGTTTAACTGCAGATGTCACCATAGATTCCATTGTTTTTGCAACTTTCACATCACTTGTTTTAAAAACTTTTAACTCATTTAAGTTTTGTACCATTTTAAAAATTTCTACAGCTTCATTATCACCTCCCATGCCTCCACCGAATTTTTGCAATAATTGAAATGCATCTTTATTAACGATAAAAGAAGATACTTCTTCCATATTTTCTAATTTATCAAATATAGATTGTCCAAAACTTACTGCTTGTACTATTACTAAGGCTATTAATACGATTATTTGTTTCATGATTTCTCTTGTTTACTTATTATTGTTATTTTACTTGGTTTTAAATATTTTATTTACGGTGTCTTCGTAAGTATATAAACTTGCTACAGCTTCGTTTCCTTTGTTTAAACTTGTAGAAAGCATTTTTAACACATCTTTTACTTGGGCATATTGAGCTTTAACTTTTTGTTCTTGAACATAGCTATTCCCCATATATACACTAAATAATAAGATAACTGACGCAGCTACTGACAACCATTTCCAATTCGTTTTTTTAGTGTTTAATTGGATTGGTTTTACAGATGTTTCTGCTTTATTAATGGCAAAATAGCTAAAGATAGATTCGTACTCTTGTAAGTGTGAAGCTACATTACCTGATAAAAAATAGTTTTTTAATGTTGTTTCTTCTTGCAAAGTAGTTTCTGCGTTTAGATATTTTTCTAACAACTGTTCTATTTTAGATAATTCCATAATTGTGTTGTTTTATTAGTTTTTCTCTTATTGTTTTTCTTGCTCTTGACAATGCTACTCTAACAGCTGTTGGTTTTAAATCTAACATTTTTCCGATCTCTTCAAAATCGTACTCTTCAATGTCTCTTAATTGGATAACTAACTTTTGCTGCTCTGGCAACTTATCAATAAGCATATGTACTTGGCTAACACTATCTCGATACTCCATTTTTTTATCTAAAGGAGTGTCTTTTTCTTTATAATTACTATGAATTAATGTTAAGTTTGATGCTTGTTTAGATTTTAATCTATCAAAACAATAATTTTTAGTCATTGTCATTGCAAACGCTTCAATATTTTTATATTCAGCTATTTTCTCTTTGTTTTTCCATAATTTAAAATACAATTCTTGTGTTGCATCTTCTGCTTCTTCAGTAGATACCAAAAGTCTTTTTGCTAAACGAAAAACTTTATCTTTAAATGGTAAAACAGATTTTAAAAAGTCTGATTGGTTCATTAGTTTGTTATAATTGTTCTGTAAAAACGTTTCTTTTAATTGCTTTTACACCTTTATGACGACGACCAATTAATTTTGTTACATGTATTTTTTAAATGTACTATATTTATCTAAATTGCGTTACATAAATAATAGCTTTTATAAATCTGCGTTAATGAAAAACCTTTACAAAATTCTTCTTTTTTTATGTATATCGCTTATATTATATAATTGTACCAAAGAGGATGAAATTCCTGCTGATGTAGAAGTCAATGATTTTATTTGGAAAGCAATGAATGCCTATTATTTATATCAAGATCAAATTCCTGATTTAGCTGACAGAAGATTTAACAATCAACCAGAATTAAATAGTTATTTAAGAGGATTTGCAACTTCGGATGAATTATTTATAAACTTATTGCACGATAGACCAAACACAGATAACAATTCTACTTTGCTTGACGATTATAATTTAATTCAGCAACCAAACATTAGAACTTCAAATACTCATGGAGTTGAATATGGTATTATCGCTGAACCTGGAAACGTAGATAATGTAATTGGTTATGTTCAATATATTTTACCAAATTCAGACGCTACAAATCAACCAATAAAAAGAGGAGAGTTCTTCTATGCTGTAGATAATGTCCAGTTAACAAGAGATAATTATAGAACTATATTAGAAGGAACAACCAACTCTTATAAATTAAATATGGCTGGTTTTGACGGAACAACTGTTACGCCAAACGCCACAAAAGTTGCGTTGACAAAAACTAATTATACTCATAATCCTGTTTTTATGTCGAAAAATATTATAAGCGGCACGAATAATATTGGCTACTTATTGTACAATAACGATTTTTCTAGCAATTACATCAACGATTTAAATACTGCTTTTTTACAATTTAAAAATCAAGGAGTTAATCAATTGATTTTAGATTTACGATATAATGTTGGCGGCGGAAGTTTTGTTGAAAACATAAATCAAATTGCAAGTATGATTACTGGCCAATTTACCAATCAGCCTTTTGCTAAAAAGCGTTGGAACAACAAAGCACAATCTTGGTTTGAGTTGAACCAACCAGATTCTTTAATTACAAAATTTACGAATAAATTAAACAATTCGACAACCATAAATAGTTTAGGATTAACAGATGTTTACATCATTTTAAACGGAAGCTCTTCTTCTGTTGAATTATTAATCAACAGTTTGCGAAGTCATATAAATGTACACGTAATTAACAGTAGAACAACTGATGGAAATAATACAGGTTCTATAACTCTTTATAATTCTATAGATTATGATTCTATTGGGAAAAGCACAAACCATACAGTAGCATTGCAGCCAGTTGTATTAGAGTTTTTAAATAATGATGACGAAACCTATAAAAATGGATTTACATCAGAAATAAGAATTTGTACTCAAGAAAACATCCTAAATTTAGGTGTGTTAGGAGAAAATTCTGATCCAATATTAAATGAAGTACTCAATTTTATAAATGGAACTCCGCCTTCTACACCTGCATTATGTAATCCAAATAGTTTTGATTTTTTATATAATTCTGTTATAAATCAACAAATTATAGATTCTGGAGTTTTTATCAAACAAGATTTACCAAATACCAATTAAAATGAGAAAAAGCACAATTTACCTTCTGTTACTGATTTTAACCATAACTTCTTGTACAAAAATTAAAGTTACGGCTACTCAAGATTTGGAAGTAAATAATTTTATTTGGAAAGGATTAAATACCTTTTATTTATGGCAAAATAAGGTAACTGATTTAGCCGATAATCGTTTTTTAAATTTAAATGGCTATCATGATTTTCTTGGTTCTGAACCGAATCCAGTTCAATTTTTCGAAAATCTTTTATACCAAAGAAACACCATCGATAAATGGTCTTGGATTGTTGAAGATTACATTGCATTAGAAAATTCTTTTCAAGGAACTACATTACACAACGGAATGGAGTTTGGTTTGGTCTTCGAAAACGGAAGTTCAACAGATGTTTTTGCATATGTTCGTTACGTTTTACCTAACACCGATGCTAGTAGTAAAAACCTAAAAAGAGGAATGATTTTTAATTATATAAATGGTGTAAAACTAAATATTGATAATTACCGTAATTTATTATTTTCGAATGCAAATTACACTATTAACCTTGCCAACTACAACAATGGAAACCCCACAACCAACGGAACATCAATTGCTCTAACAAAAGCAGAATATACAGAAAACCCTGTATTCATTACTAAAACAATCAATTCTAACAGTAAGAAAATAGGCTATTTAATGTACAATAGCTTTACAACAAATTTTGACGATGAATTGAATGCCGCGTTTTTAACATTGAAAAATGAAGGAATTACAGATTTAATTGTAGACTTAAGATACAATGGTGGCGGTTCAGTTAGAACTGCTGTGTATTTATCTAGTATGATTACTGGACAGTTTCCTGGGCAATTATTCGCTAAAAAAAAATGGAATGATAAAATTGTTTTTAGTGTTTCTAACTTAGAAGAAAAATTTACAAATCAAATTAATAACGGTAATATTCAGGAAAGCATCAACAGTTTATCTTTAGATAAAGTGTATTTTATAACAACCAATAGTTCTGCATCTGCCTCCGAATTGGTTATTAACGGTTTGAAACCATATATAGATGTTAAAACAATTGGGACAAAAACGCATGGCAAGTATGTTGCATCAATCACTTTATATGACTCTCCAAACCTTTTCAATAAAGAAAACATCAATCCAAACCACAATTGGGCAATGCAACCCATCGTTTTAGAAATCAAAAATAAACTAGGAGAGAATAGTATTGAAGGCTTTACTCCTAACATAGTACTCTCTGAAGATTATAACAATCTTGGTATATTGGGAGAAACTACTGACCCTTTACTACAAAGAACAATTACTTATATTACAACAGGTTCAAAAGGAAGAGTTCTTTTAAATAAAAATATTTTGACAGAGTTTTCTAACTCAAAATTAGCCTTACCAACTAGTAATAATATGTATGTAGAAATAAAGTAATTATTTAGCATCAAGGTCTGGTCTAAACTGATTCACTAAATCTTTATTCTTAGATTTAGCATGTTCAAATCCAGATTGCCACCATTTGCTCATTAATTTCTTGTCAAATATTAAAGAATTTGTTGTTAATACAGTTGGTGTATAATATAAATTTAGTTTTACATTGTGTTGTTTTGCAGTTAATTTACCAATCGTAATATTATGGCGTTCTACATTTTCTAACATAAAATCAAAAGTGTCAAATAATAAAGAAAATGCATTTTTAGATTTCATTCTATTTATTTGAGTGACTTCGGTTTCTAAAATAATTACATCAACTTCTTTTGCGCCACGCAAAATAGCTTCTCTAATCGGAACTAAACACCCAAAGCCTCCATCGGCATATTGGCAGCCATTTTTTTCTAACAAACTCATAAACGGAATGTAATTACAGGAAGCCCAAATCCAATCACAAAAATCATTATAGGTACATTCCCTTAGGGTTTTATATTCAACATTATTCGTAGATAAATTTGATACGGTTACTACAACCTCCTTTTCATTTTTAATAATTTTTAAAAATAGTTCCTCAGTTACATTCCTTTTAATTAATTTTCTAAGATTTTTACTTTCACCAAATGTTTTTCTTCCACAAATAAAATTCCAAAGAGTGTTTAAGTGATTTATTGAAATCACCTTTTCTCCGTGTTTCTTTTTAATGATAAAAGGGTTGTTGCTGAAAATTGTATGTTGATTTACATTGGTGTAAATATCTTTTAGCTCTTCAATTTTACCCATTGCCAAATGAGAAACCATTAAACTCCCTGTAGAAGTACCAATAAAAATATCGTATTCTCGTTTTTCCTCTTCCATTAAATATTGCGCAACGCCACCAGCAAAAGCTCCTTTACTTCCACCACCAGAAATTACCAATGCTCTTTTATTATAACTCATCAAAATCTATATAAATAGTTAGCAAAAATTCGTTGTCAATTTACAATTAAACAAAGCAATATTGTAAATTAGTCGTTCAAAAATAGTTAAAATGAAAAAAATTATCCTTTTAGTTTGTATCGCAATCATTTGTTCTTCTTGTAAACAAGAATATGTAGTAAGAAGTTTTGAATCTGTTACCATTCAAAAGTTTGATATGGATAGTACAAGTATTAGAGCAATTATTGCTGTAAATAAGGATGAATTATTATTTGCTGGTTCTCGTGGAGATATCGGTTTAACTGAAGACGGCGGAAAAACTTGGGGTATTGAATATATAAAATATAAAGATTCTATTGTACCCCATTTTAGAAGTTTAGCAAAAACAACATCTTCGATTTTTGCATTATCTATTGCAAACCCTGCACTGTTATATAAAATTGCATTCGGAAAGAAAAAAGTAGTGTATAAAGAAGAACATGAAAAAGTATTTTATGACGCAATGACTTTTATAGATGATAAAACTGGTATTGCTATTGGAGACCCAATGAATGGCTGCACATCAATTATCATGACAAATGATGGCGGAGAAACTTGGGAAAAAATTGATTGTGCTAATTTACCAGAAGTAAAAGAAGGTGAAGCATCTTTTGCTGCTAGTAATACAAATATAGCTTTTTATAAAAACACTATTTGGGTTGTTACTGGCGGAACGAGAGCTAGAGTTTTAAAATCTGCTGATAAAGGAAGAACTTGGAAAATTATAGAAACTCCTTTTATTCAAGGAAATGGGCCACAAGGAATTTATTCTGTAGATTTTTATGATGAAAACACAGGCATAATTATGGGCGGAGATTTCTCTAAACCAAATGAAAATAAAGCAAATAAAGCTATTACAATTGATGGAGGGAAATCTTGGATCTTAGTTGCAGATGGAGAAGCACCAAATTATAAAAGTTGTGTAAAATACATTCCTGGCACAAAAGGAAAAGAAGTTATTGCTGTTGGAAAAACGGGCGTTTCATTTTCTAATGACGGAGGAAGAACTTGGAAAGATATTAGCAAAGACGACTATTATGCTATTGCTTTTGTTGATAAAAATACGGCTTGGTTATCTGGCCATCAGAAAATAGGTAAATTGGTTTTAAAATAATTCTGTCATTCAAATAATGAAATTTATTTTTGTCCTTTTTTTAATTGGCTTCGTTTTTACTTCTTGTAAAAAGTCTGAATTAGAAAAAGAGTTTTCTTGTAATAACACTAATTTTAGTGGCGATTTTGAACAAAATACCGACATTAAAAAAACGTTTAGCATTCAAATTCCTACACATTGGAAAACAAATTTCTTTTACAACGATTTGCAATCTTCCATCTATTTTGCAGACACAACTAAACAATTAACAGAAACAGTTTTAATAGATATTACACAAATTAAAAGCGATTATAAGTTCGATATTTCATTTGAAAATATAATTTCAAAAAATGATTCTTTACATCAACTAATAAATCTCAAAAAAAAGAAATTTTTGTTTTTAAAAAATAAGGCCTTCTACTCTATCTCTAAAGGTAAAAAAGGAAATTTCTCGTATCAAATAGTAAATATTTTTATCAATAAAGAGCACATAAATTCTTATCATATAAAAGCAGAAGTTTATGGCAATTCACTTATAAACGAACGTCTTTGTAAGGCAATAAATTTGATTAAAATATTAGAATTACATTAAAACATCACAATGAACAAAGAGAAAATTATTAACAGATTTATAAGCTATGTAACAATAGATACAGAATCTGACCCTAATAATCCTGCATTTCCAAGTACAGAAAAACAATGGAACTTAGCAAAAATACTTATTAAAGAATTGCAAGAAATCGGATTGTCTGATGTTGATTTAGATGAAAATTGCTATATCATGGCAACATTGCCTAGCAATATAGATTACAAAGTTCCAACTATCGGGTTTGTTGCTCACATAGATACAAGTCCAGATTTTACTGGCGCAAATGTAAATCCGCAAATTCATGAAAATTATGACGGAAAAGATATTGTTTTAAACGAAAAAGAAAACATTGTGCTTTCTCCAAATTATTTTGAAGATTTATTGCAATATAAAGGTCAAACTATAATTACAACAGACGGAACAACCCTACTTGGTGCTGATGATAAAGCTGGAGTTACAGAAATTGTTTCCGCAATGGAATATTTAATCAATCATCCTGAAATAAAACACGGAACCATCAGAATTTGCTTTACTCCAGATGAAGAAGTTGGAAAAGGAGCACATTTATTTGATGTCGAAAAATTTGGTGCAGAATGGGCATATACCATGGACGGAAGTGAAATTGGAGAATTAGAATACGAAAATTTTAATGCTGCTGGCGCTATTGTAACGATAAAAGGAAAAATTGTACATCCAGGCTATGCAAAAGGAAAAATGATCAATTCGATGTTAATTGCAAACGAGTTTATTACCGCGTTACCAAAGAATGAAATTCCACAAGAAACAACTGGCTACGAAGGTTTTTTTCATTTACATGATATACACGGAAATGTAGAAAAAACGACTTTAGAATATATTATTAGAGATCATGATATGGAATTGTTTTTAAATCGTAAAAAGCAATTTCAAACAATCGCAGACGATTTAAATAAAAAATTGGGTAAAGAATTAATTTCTATTCAAATAAAAGATCAATATTATAACATGAAAGAGAAAGTAGTTCCGGTTATGCATATTGTAGATATTGCAGAAGAAGCGATGATTGATATAGGAATTAAACCTTTAATCAAAGCAATTCGTGGCGGAACAGATGGTTCTCAATTATCATTTAAAGGCTTACCTTGCCCTAATATTTTTGCTGGCGGACATAATTTTCATGGGCGTTACGAATATGTTCCGGTTGAATCTATTTTAAAAGCAGCAGAAGTAATTGTTAAGATTGCTGAGAAAGTTGCTGTTAAATTCAAATAACAAAATACTGTCATTTCGAACGAAACGAAGTGAAGTCGAGAAATCTTAATTGATATATTATATAGATTTCTCCACTACGGTCGAAATGACAATATATATTGTGTATTAACACCATAAATTATTATGTTATATTTTAAACATCCTTAATAGTTGTTTTGCAAATATTTTTTACATTTACCAACTTAATTTTAGAAACTAGAAATGAATAACAACTCTTTATTGCGTTTAGCAGAAAAATACGGAAACCCTTTATATGTGTACGATACAGATAAAATAACTTCGCAATACAATAGAATCATCAATGCATTTTCTGCTGTCAAAAATGTAAAGATTAATTATGCTGTTAAAGCACTTTCTAATATTACTATTTTAAAAGTATTTAATCATTTAGGCTCTAGCCTAGACACCGTTTCTATTCAAGAAGTACAATTAGGTTTAGCTGCTGGCGTATTGCCAGAAAACATCATCTTTACGCCTAACGGAGTTTCTTTAGATGAAATTGAAGAAGTGGCAAACTTAGGTGTTCAAATTAATATTGATAATCTTTCTATTCTAGAATTGTTTGGACAAAAGCATCCAACAGTTCCTGTTTGTGTTCGGGTCAATCCACATGTTATGGCTGGCGGAAATAGTAAAATTTCAGTTGGACATATCGATTCTAAATTCGGAATTTCTATGTATCAAGTTCCTTTGATTAAACGTGTGATGAAAAACACCAACATGCGAATTAACGGAATTCACATGCACACAGGTTCAGATATTTTAGATATTGATACGTTTTTACGTGCAACAGAAATTTTGTTTGATGTTGCTGCTCAATTTGAAAATTTAGATTTTCTTGATTTCGGAAGCGGATTTAAAGTTCCCTATAAAGAAGGAGATATTTCTACTGATATTGAACAATTAGGAAAACAATTATCTAAACGATTCAATCAATTTTGTATTGATTACGGAAAAGACTTGACCTTAATGTTTGAGCCAGGAAAGTTTTTGGTAAGCGAATCTGGCTATTTTCTGGCAAAAGTAAACGTGATAAAACAAACAACGTCTACCGTTTTTGCAGGAGTTGATAGCGGATTTAATCATCTAGTACGTCCGATGATGTACGATTCATATCATCATATTACAAATATTTCGAACCCAAAAGGAAGAGAACGCTACTACTCTGTTGTCGGTTATATTTGCGAAACAGACACCTTTGGTAGCAATAGAAGAATTAATGAAATTACAGAAGAAGATGTGTTGTGTTTCCACAATGCTGGCGCATATTGTTTTTCAATGGCTTCTAATTACAACTCTCGTTTTAAGCCTGCAGAAGTTATGGTGCATAACGGAAAAGACTATTTGATAAGAAAACGAGAAACGTTTGATGATATTCTTAGAAATCAAGAGACTGTAGATTTTTCTTAATTGATTTAATATTATATCCCATAAAAATAAAAATATTGAGATACAAAAAACTAATTAAGGAAGTCTTTGAGCAAATACAGAGTACTGAAAACAAAGGAGAAAAAGCTTCTTATATCCCTGAATTAGCAAAGGTAAATTCTGAAAACTTTGGAGTTCATCTTTTAACTATAAATTCAAAACAATTTGGTATTGGCAATTTCCGTGAAAAATTTTCTATCCAAAGTATTGCAAAAGTATTCTCTCTTTCATTAGCCTATAAATTACTTGGAGAAAAACTATGGGATAGATTAGGTGTAGAACCTTCAGGTACAAGTTTCAATTCTTTAGTGCAACTAGAAAATGATAACGGAATTCCAAGAAACCCTTTTATTAACGCAGGTGCAATCGTTATTTCAGACATTCTTTTGAGTCATTTAGAGAACCCAAAAGAAGATTTATTAGATTTTATAAGAAGCCTGTCAAAAAATAAAGAAATAAACTATTCCGCTACAATTTCGGCTTCAGAAAAATCTATTGGTTATCGAAATGTCGCTTTATGCAATTTCATTAAATCATTTGGAAATATTGAAAACAAACCTGAAAACGTATTAGATTTCTATTTTGATTTATGCTCTCTTGAATCTACGTGTGAGCAACTTTCAGATCAGTTTTCATTTTTAGCTAATAATGGTAAAACAGTACATAATAATACTCAAATATTAACGAAGAGTCAATCTAAACGAATAAATGCTCTTATGCAAACATGCGGATTCTATGACGAATCTGGAGAATTTGCTTTTAAAGTAGGATTGGCTGGGAAAAGTGGTGTTGGTGGCGGTATTGTAGCAATACATCCAAACCAATATGTAATAACTGTATGGAGTCCAAAACTAAATGCAAAAGGAAATTCTTATAGAGGTATGCAGTTTTTAGAGAAATTTACTACAGCTACAGAACAATCAATATTTTAAAAACTAAACACCTATTTTATTCCCAAATAATTTATTATTTTCGAACATCTTAAAACGAATAAATGAAAGTCTGTATTGCTGAGAAACCAAGTGTTGCAAGAGAAATTGCTACGATTCTGGGAGCCAATACAAAACGTGATGGGTATTATGAAGGAAATGGCTATGCAGTTACCTATACATTCGGTCATTTATGTACTTTATTAGAGCCTAAAGACTACAAACCGCATTGGAAAAGTTGGGATTTGAACAATTTACCCATGTTGCCAGAAAAGTTCGAAACCAAAGTAACGAGTAATGACGGAATTCAAAAACAATTCAAAATCGTAAAATCTTTATTTGATAAAGCAGAAGTTGTAATCAATTGTGGGGATGCTGGTCAAGAAGGAGAATTGATTCAGCGTTGGGTCATCAATCAATGTAATTACAAAGGAAAAGTACAACGCCTTTGGATTTCTTCCTTAACCGAAGAAGCCATAAAAGACGGGTTCAACAACTTGCAACCTTCAGAAAAATATGATAATCTCTATTACGCTGGCTTTTCTAGAGCAATTGGAGATTGGTTATTAGGATTAAATGCAACACGATTATACACCGTTAAATTTGGAGGTTACAAACAAGTTTTATCGGTTGGTAGAGTGCAAACTCCTACCCTAGCAATGTTAGTAAATCGGTATAAAGAAATTGAAAATTTTAAGTCTGAACCTTATTGGGAACTACAAACTACGTACAGAAATACCCTTTTTAATTATGAAGACGGACGGTTTCTAAAACAAGAAGATGGACAAGTTTTAGCAAATAAAGTAAAAGAATCTGATTTTGAAATTGTTTCTGTTACCAAAAAGGAAGGAAAAGAATACGCACCAAAACTCTTTGATTTAACAGGATTACAAGTGTATTGTAATAACAAGTTTGGTTTTTCGGCTGATGAAACCTTAAAAATGGTTCAGAAGTTATACGAAATGAAAGTAGTTACCTATCCAAGAGTTGATACTACTTTTTTACCAAATGACATATATCCTAAAGTAGCAGGTATTTTATCAAAATTAACTAATTACAATACCCTTACGCAACCACTTTTAGGAAAGAAAATAAAGAAATCGAAACGTGTTTTTGATGATAAAAAAGTAACCGACCATCATGCTATAATTCCAACAGGAATACAAACTAATTTGCAATATAATCAACAACAAGTCTATGATATAATCACTAGACGCTTTATTGCAGTTTTTTATACAGATTCTGATGTTTCCAACACTGCAGTGATTGGAAAAGTTGCTGAAGTTCCTTTTAAAACCACAGGGAAAGAAATTATTACCAAAGGTTGGCGCGAAGTGTTTGATACTTCGGCTAAGGTCAGTGCAGGCTCTGAAAGCAATATAAAAAAAGAACTGAGTGAGCAACAAACCTTACCAGCTTTTGAAAAAGGAGAAAAAGGACCACACGAACCTTCGTTCTTAGAAAAGGAAACAAAACCACCAAGGAACTTTACAGAAGCAAGTTTATTACGTGCCATGGAAACAGCAGGCAAACAAGTGGATGATGATGAAATGCGTGAGTTGATGAAAGAAAACGGAATTGGAAGACCTTCTACGCGCGCAAGTATTATTGAAACCTTGTTCAGAAGAAAATATATTGAGCGTAAAAAAAAGTTGGTAATTCCAACTCAAACCGGAATTCAATTGATTGATTTAATTGACAATGAATTATTAAAATCCGCCGAATTAACTGGACGTTGGGAAAAACGTTTAAAAGAAATTGAACGCGGCGAGTTTAATGCGGGAACTTTTATAAACAATATGAAAAAAATGGTCGATGAATTGGTTTATGAAGTACGTTCTAACACTTCTAAAATTAGAATTTCCTCTACTTCATCTGTCACTTCGAATACAAATGAGGAATCTAGAAAAAAAGATACTGAAACAAGTTCAGCACGAAGAAAAGAGGTTGTGGGTAAAACGTGTCCAAAATGTAAAAAAGGCCACTTACTAAAAGGCTTAAAAGCTTTTGGTTGTTCAGAATACAATAAAACCTGTGATTTTATTATGCCTTTTGAGTTCTTAGGTAAAAAGATTTCAGAAAATCAATTGATTCGTTTATTAGATAAAAACTCTACAACCAATTTAAAAGGGTTTACAACAGAAACTGGCAAAGTTGAAGGTTTAGTTCGTTTTGATGAACATTTTAAATTTAAACTAGAACCTAAACAAACCGTCATTGCGAGTGAAACGAAGCAATCTCTTGATAAAAATGAGATTACTTCGTCGAAAACTCCTCGTAATGACGTTGACACTATTACTTGCCCAAAATGCAACAAAGGAACAATTTTAAAAGGAAAAACTGCGTATGGTTGTTCAGAGTACAAAACGGGTTGCAATTTTGTTTTTACGTTTGAAAATATCAAAAAAATAGCCAATGGTAAACCGTTGACTAAAGAATTGGTTTTGGATATTTTAAAAAATAATTAGTAACTTTATAAAATGAAAAAGATTACTTTATTATTTCTCTTCTCAATTTTAATTATAAGTTGTTCTAAAGAAAGTATCGAGGAAGAAATTAAAATTAACTCCCCAATTCTTGGGAAATGGGAACAAACTGGTTCTGGAGGCCCTCCTAATTGGAATCCAATTCTTAGCGAAGCAAGTATTGAGTTTTATGCAGATGGAACGTTTGACAGAATTCTTAGCACTGGTACTTTTAAAGGATATTACAATGTTATTACAGATGCAAACTCAAATAATATTCTTTTAATTTACTCTTCTGCTAAACGTATTGATTTTTATATATTGTCCCGTCCTGAATAAACGATACAGATTATTAGACAATAATACTTAATTAAACACTTGTAAGAACATTCTTGCAAGTGTTTTTTCTTTTATAGGTTCGCATTATTACTTTATTCTGTTGATGCATT